>Ga0207681_10000044_pt1:7500-128566 | contig 128566 bp, 92 predicted proteins | sample KBSS53metaG_FD_184324 | JGI IMG/M metagenome (GOLD analysis project Ga0207681, IMG submission 184324) | Switchgrass rhizosphere microbial communities from Kellogg Biological Station, Michigan, USA - KBS S5-3 metaG (SPAdes) (version 2) | ecosystem: Host-associated > Plants > Roots >...
GAGGGCTCCTCGGGAGACTCGGGACCCAGATCGTAGACGACTCCCGAGCCGCCCTTCTGGAGGGTGCCGACGAGCCAGCTCTTCTGCCCCACGGAGCGCAGGAGGCCAAGGACCTCGGCCAGGCCGGCGGGGTCCACCGCCAGGATCATGCCGATGCCCATGTTGAAGACGCGTAGCATCTCCTCGGACTCCACCTCTCCCGTTTCCTGCAGGTAGTGGAAGAGTGGAGGCACCGGCCAGCTCCCCATGCGGATCAGGGCGTGGGTGTCGTCCGGCAGAATGCGCGGCAGGTTGTCGGTGATGCCGCCGCCGGTGATGTGGGCCATGCCGTGCAGGGCGGCGTGGCCGAGCAGGGGCCGGAGGGACTTGAGATAGGAGAGGTGGGGCTCGAGAAGCTCCTCGACCACCTTCCTCTTCTTCGACTGCCAGGGAGCCCGGTCCGCGATTCCCAGGCCGGCCTTGTCGAAGACGATCTTGCGGGCGAGGGAGTAGCCGTTGGTGTGGAGACCCGAGGAGGGGAGCCCCACCAGCACGTCGCCGGCCCGCACCCGGGAGCCGTCCAGCACCTTCGGGCGGTCGACGAGGCCGACGATGAAGCCGACCAGCTCGTAGTCCCCGGGCTGGTAGAAGCCCGGCATCTCGGCCGTCTCGCCGCCCAGGAGGGCGCAGCCGTTCTCGCGACAGCCGTTGGCGACGCCGGAGACCAGCTCCACCATCTTGTCCGGCTCGAGGACGCCCGCGCCCAGGTAGTCCATGAAGAAGAGGGGCTCGGCGCCCTGGACCAGGATGTCGTTGACGCAGTGGTTGACCAGGTCGCGGCCGACGGAGGAGTAGTCCCCCGCCATCTTCGCCACCACCAGCTTGGTTCCCACGCCGTCGGCCGAGGCGACGAGGACGGGCTCGGTCATGCCCTGGAGGTCTGGCCGGAAGAGGCCGCCGAAGCTGCCGATCTCGGTCAGGACCCCGGGGGTGAAGGTGGATTTCGCCAGCTTCTTGACGCGGGCGAGGCCCTTCTCCTGGGCGTCGATGTCGACGCCGGCGGCGGCGTAGGCGCTTTTGGGGTTGGGCGTGGTCATGGCGTAGGGCTCCGAAGCTCGGGAACTATATCCCGGCCGGGCGCGAAGATCTCCACGCACCTGGGTCTACGGGCCGGGGCCTACGGGCCGGGGGGCATACTATCCACCTTCTCCACTCCGAGCTGCCAGAGCAGGAACGCGTAGTCGAAGGCCGTCTCGCGCAGGCGGTTGTAGCGCCCGCTCTTGCCCCCGTGACCCGCCGGATCCATGTTGATGTGGAAGACGAGCGGGTTGGCGTCCGTCTTCAGGGCCCGCAGCTTGGCCACATACTTCGCGGGCTCCCAGTACATCACCTGCGAGTCGTTGTAGCTGCTCTTGACGAGGAGGGTGGGGTAGGCTTTGGCCTCCAGGTTGTCGTAGGGGCTGTAGCTCTTGATGTAGCGGTACTCGGCTTCGATCTTGGGATTGCCCCACTCCTCGAACTCGCCCACGGTGAGCGGCAGGCTCTCGTCCAGCATGGTGTTGATCACATCGACAAACGGAACGTGCGCGATCACCACCTTGAACAGGTCGGGGCGCATGTTGGTCACCGCCCCCATCAGCAGGCCGCCCGCGCTGCCGCCGATGATGGCCAACCGGTCCTTGCTCGTGTATTTCGCGGCGATGAGATGCTCGGCGGCGGCAATGAAGTCGGTGAAGGTGTTCTTCTTCTTCATCATCCGTCCATCGTCGTGCCACTTCTTGCCGAGCTCGCCGCCGCCACGGATATACGCCATGGAGAAGATCACGCCGCGGTCGACCAGGCTGAAAATGTTTTCGTCGAAGGCGGCGGCCCCTGGCGCGCCGTACGAGCCGTAGGCGGAGAGCAGGAGAGGGTTCTTGCCGTCCCGCTGGAGGTCCTTCCGGTAGAGCAGCCACATCGGCACCTGCACGCCGTCGGGGGCGGTGGCCTGGGTCAGCTCGACGCGATAACGCGAAGGGTCGTAACCGCCGAGCATCGTCACCTGCTTCAGCAGCTTCCGCTCGCGGCGGAACGGGTCATAGTCATAGACGGAATCCGGGACGACCGGCGACTGATAGACCAGGCGATAGACCTTGGCGTCGAACTCGCGATTGGTGCCCGGAAAAGCGATGTAAGCCGGCTCCGGGAACTCGATGCGATGCGCCTTGCCGCTCGCCCGATCGGTCACCTTCAGGTACAGAATGCCGGCCTCGCGCTCGAGCACGACGTAGAAGCTCTCGAACAGGTCCACACCCGCCAGCATCACGTTTTCCCGGTGCGGCACGACCTCGCGCCAGTTGGCGCGGGACGGGTGCTTCTCGTCCGCCACCACCAGGCGGAAGTTGCGGCCCTTGTCGTTGGTCCGGATCCAGAATTCGCCCGGGCGATGGTCCACGTCGTACTCGTGATCCTGCTCGCGGGCGGCGATGAGCTTCAGCTCCGCCGCCGGACGGTCGGCGGGGAGATAGCGAACCTCGGACGTCGTATGGCTGGCGGACTGGATGAAAATCACCTGTAGGTCCCGCGACTTGTTCACGAAGACTTCGAAGCGCTCGTCTTTCTCCTCATACAGGAGGTCGTCCTTGGCCTCTCCGAGGACGTGGCGGAAGACCTGGTACGAGCGTTTCGTCTGCGGATGCTCGACGGCGTAGATCAGGGTCTTGCCGTCCTCCGCCCACTCGAAGCTCGTCACGCGCGGAATCGCCTCCGGCCCGAGCTTTCCCGTGCGGAGGTCCTTGACGTGCAGCGTGAGCTGCCGGAAGCCGGTCTCATCGGTGTGGTAGGCGAGGAGGTTGCCGTCCGGGCTCACGGTGCGCCACCTCACGGCCATGAAGGGTTTTCCCTCCGCGAGCTGATTGAGGTCGAGGATCACCTCCTCCGGCGCCTCCAGCGACCCCTTCTTCCGGCAATGGATCGGGTACTGCTTCCCCTCCTCGGTCCGCGTGTAATAGAAGAAGCCGCGCTCTAGGAAAGGCACGTCGACGTCCGTCTGCTGGATGCGCCCCAGCATCTCGTCGTAGAGCTTCTGTTGCAGCGCTTCCGTCGGCTTCATGAAGGCTTCCGCGTAGGCCAGCTCGGCCTTCAGATGCGCCTCCACCTCCGGTGTGCCCTTGTTGCGCAGCCAGTAATAGTCGTCGGTCAGCGTCTCGCCGTGGATCCGCGTGACATGCGGATCTTTCTTGGCGACCGGCGGCTGCACCGACGCCGCGGACGCCGCGGTCAGCAGCGAAGTGAAGCCGAAAACGACCCAGAGGAAAGCGAAAACGAGAGCGGAGCGAGTGCGGACCATGAGTCCTCCTGAAGTCAACGAGCGGAGGAGAAGCTTAGCAGATGCATGATGGGGAGGCCCTGCCCAGGGAGCCCGAGTCGAGGCGGTCAGGACCGGCGGAACCAGTCCGCTGTTTCGGCGTCGGCGGGGATGAACAGCTCGACGCGCAGCGATTCCACCCGGGTGTCTAGCGGCGCCTGCAGGCTGGCGATGACGATGAACAGGTTCAGGCGGGCGTCTTCGAGGCGGTATTTGAGTAGCAGGACCGGCGGCGGCGGCGCGTCGGGATCTTGCCTCAGGAGGCGCTTCACCTCGGGGCGCCTGGCCAGCTCCGCGGCGGCCTCGGCAAGCCCGCCAGGACCGACCCGCGCCTGCTCGGCCATGTAGCGGCGCAGGAGGCAGGCCGCCGCCTCGCTCCAGTTTTCCAGACGCTCGCGGCCCGGCCCCCGGCGCAGCATCAGCTCGAACACGTTGTCCGGCGGCACCTCAGGGACCAGCGCACCCCTCACCGCCGACCACAAGCGCGCCGCGCCGCGATTACCCTTCTTGATCCATACGCCGTCCTCGAGCAGAAGGGCCGGGAAGGGCTCGTGCGAGTCCAGGAAGGCGAGGAGAGCGCGCTCAATCAGCTCCAACTCTCCCGGATCGCGGTCCTCGGGCCGGAACATCGGCGCATACCCCGCCGCGAGCAGCAGCTCGTTCTGCTGCGTCAGCGACAGCCCGAGCGTGCCGCCGAGCGCCAGCACGACGCCGCGGCTGGGCTGGGCGCGGCCGGTCTCGAGAAAGCTCAAATGGCGCTGAGAGATGCCGGCGGAAAGGGCGGCCTGCAGTTGGGGCTGCCCCGCGACGCGGCGATAGACGCGCAGGGTGTCGCCGAAGGATGAAGCCGCGGTCCGCGGGGTGTCTCGGAGAAGTGTCATGGCGGCTGCCGGCCGGGTGGCGGAGGCCGGGATTATGATCAAAAACGGGGCGCTTGAAAACAGGGCGCCCACATCGGGGCGCCCCTACAGGCATTTTCGCCGTAGCGCTCTACGGCGAGCAGATCACCCCGCTCAGGTCGGCCTCGAAATAGCCATCGAACCGCGTGCCGGCGACCCACAGGTGGCCGGTGGCGCCTTCGTACTCCCCGGTCCCCTCGAAGACTTCCTGGAAGGCGGTGAAGAACGATCCCAGGCCGGAGAGACCGCTCTCGCGCACCGTCAGGGTGCCCCGGTCCGTCGTGTAGACCAGGACGCCGCTGGTGGCGAGGGTACCGGGGGCGGTCGCCGGGCCGCGCACCGCGCCGTCCATCCGGAAGTAGGTCGTGCCGTTCAGCCCATGGTTGCCCTCGACCGTGCCGGCGGCACAAAACTTGTTGGGACTGGTGCAGCCCTCGGTCACCTGGACGTCCACGATCGTGCCGTGAATCTTGTGGCACTTCCCGTCCTCGTCCCGCTCCGCGAGCGCGGGGCCCGCCACGGAAACGATCAGCAACAACGACAGCGGCAGGAAATGAAAAAATCCTTTCATGACAGATCCTCCATCGGACATGTTCGCGCGCGGCGATCATTCGCCGCGGGTACAGTTCATACCCGGATGGAAGAAGGGTCAATTACCTGAGAGGTCAAGTCGCTCTGGAATCGATCACCGATCGGCGCCGACCAGAATTACCAGGTGCTGCAACCGCGCAGCATCAGGTTGAGCAGGATGGTGAGGACGATGGAAAGGATGATGCTCATCCAACAGCCGGTCATTCGCATCTTCACTGGCATGGGCTCCCTCCCTTGAACCGGGAGCCCCGGCTCGGCAAGCGGGTATTATCCTTGTCATACCCTATCCTTCTCATAAGCCCTGCCATTCGGATGCCAGCTCAGGCGTCAGGAAGCTCAAGCTCCAGCAGGCCCGGGGCCCACTCGGCTCCGGCTTCCCAAAGCCTCCGGGCGCGTCCCATGGCCTCCTTGGCCCCCAGCAAGTCGCCGCAGGCCCGGCGGGCGTCGCTCACGTGAGCCCAGGCATAGCCCTGCACCCTCGAGCGCCAGCCTTCCGGGCCCGGGGTGAGATCGGCGATGCGGCGGGCCAGCTCGGCGAGCTCCAGCGCCCGCCGGGGATCGTTCGCCAAGGCGCCGGCGCTCTCCGCCGCCACCCTCTCGCACAGCGCCCAGCTCCGGAACTCTTCCGCCTCCTCGACCAGCGCATTCCGCTGCCCTGGAGTACGGCGAGCCATCCGGCTCCAGAGCTCCGCCGCCTCCTCGCGATCTCTGGGTAGCGGGATCCTGTCTTCTTGAAAGGGATCGTCCTCTTCGGACGACCCGCCGGAGAGCAGCGCGTCGATCACGGACTGACCCAGGAGGAGCAGCTCGGCGGCCAGGATCTCTCCGAGCGCCCGTTCGGCGCGGGACCGGCCCAGCGCCGCGGTCCGGAAGGACCGGATGGTGCGCACGATGGGATCGAGCAGATGGATGGGGACGCCCGCGGCCTCCGCCACCCGCTCCAGGATCTCGCGGGGAATGGGTCTTTCGCCCCGGACGTACACGGAGACCTGGCTCGGCGCGATGCGGGCAGCGCGGGCCAGCTCGCCTTGATCCCAGTCCTTGTAATGGCGCAGGAGGGCCAGGGCCAGCCGGGTGTCCGGGTCACCTTTTTTCTCTTTCGACACTCTCATCTCCTCCTTTCCAGCGACCTGGCATCACTGACAAGGGTAACTTCTCCACCTTTTCGGGGCACCATACAACCGGTGAGACCTGGCTTGGCGGCCATGAAGGCCGCCGTCCCGCCGCGTCTCTGAAAGGAGCTGGTCATGCGTATCGCTCGTCTGTTCGCCGTTCTCGTCCTCAGCCTGGCGTTGGGAGTGTCTCAAGTGGCGGCCTCTCAGGCACCAAGGGGGAAGACCACGCGGGCGGACCGGCCCGTCACGGTCCGCGTTCTCGACCGCCTGGTGAGCTTCGTCTCGGTCCTCTGGCAGAAGGAAGGCTGCAGGATTGACCCTTTGGGCAGGTGTGTGGACAGCACGGTCAACATCGAAGCAGGTTGCGGGATTGATCCCTGGGGCGGTTGCGAGGCCAGTGCGCCGACCACCGACGCCGGGTGGGGGATCGATCCCTTGGCCAGCTGTAGGCTCAACCGGTAGCCATCGAAGGGCCGAGGCCTTCACGAGGCTTCGGCCCCGTTTTTAGGATCAAATCGCAGTTCGGGGTCGTGTTGAGCCCGGTAGAAATACGAAACAAGGCGCCGTGCCAACTCGACCGTGGCGGTTTCTTGCCTCGCCGCGTCGTAGAAGAGCTGGAGAGCGGCAAGGGCTTCGCGGTGAACTCCTTGCGCCCGGAAGATCCACAGCATCTCGCTTACAAGAGCGCGGACCTCGACAGTGCGGCCTTGCTCAAGGAGAAGTACTGCGATCTCCAGGCTCACTAAGGCGCAGTCATAGGCCAACTCGCGGGCAATGAACTCTCGCCGCGCCTGCTGCAAGGCTAAATAGGCTGCGTCGGTGCGCCCAAGGCCAGATTTGATCTTCCCTTCCAGCCACACGACCCTCACAAGGTCCAGATCCCTGCCAAGCCGCTCCGCCAACGCCCGCACTTCAGAAAGGCCCAATCCGGCTTCGGCGGCTCGCCCCAAATGGCAGAGGTCCACAAGGAGATTGAACCGCACACCAAAAGCGAGACGTGGCTCCCGGGCTCCATTGATGAGGTCAGCCGCCTCGCGCAGCACAACCGTCGAGCCTTCCGGATCACCGAGCAGTTCAAGAATTCCGGATTTAGTAACAAGGATTTGAGCCCTCAGCTCGCCTCGATCGAGGGCCAACGCCTCGTCGATTCGCTTCAGAGCCTCTGAAAACCGTCGCTGGCCCTTTCGTAGAGCGGCTTCTATCCACGGTAGCCGCGCCTCGTCCAGTAAGCCAGGATCCCCAGGCGCCCCAGCCTCCCAAAGCTTCCAGGCACGGTCCATCGCCTGCTCAGCCCTTGGCAGGTCGTTACAGGCGCGCCGGGCGTTGCTTACGTGAGCCCAGGTGTAACCCTGTATTCGCCAGCACCAAGCCTGCGATCCGGGGGTCAGCTCGGCGATGCGGCGCGCCAGCTCGGCCAGCTCCAGCGCCTGCCGGGGATGGTTCGGCGCGGCGTCGATGCTCTCCGCCGCTACCCGCTCGCACAGCGCCCAACTTCGAAACTTCTTCGAATCCTCCACCAGCGCCACGCGGTCCTCGGTGGAACGGCGCGCCAGCCGCTTCCAAAGCACCTCGGCGCGCTCGCGGGCTTGAATGGCCTCCCCTTCGAAGGTGAGAAGCGTGAGAAACGACCGGGAAAACTCGCCCGTCATCCTCGCGGCCCGAGCGGAGACGGTCTCGATGCGGCGGCGGCTGTTCTCGAAGATATCGGAGGCGTCGGTGGGCACCGCCGCGGAGGCTCGGTTGCCCTCCAGGCAGGCCAGGGTCGTCTCGATGGAGTGAGGCGGCAGCCCCATGACCGCGATCAGACTCTCCAGCCGCGCCCGGTTGAGCGGCTTGCGCCCGCGCTCGTAGTCGTTGATGAGCTTGGGTGAGATGCCGGTGAACTCGGCCAGCTTGGCCTGACTCCATCCCTGGCCCACGCGCAGGAAGTTCAAGACGAGGCTGAGGTTCGGCTGGGCTTTTCGCGGCATTCGGTAGGCCTCCCTGGAAAGTGGCGTTTCTAAAGACGAAGGGGCATCCCCGGGTCTGGGCGCGACACGGAAAGGCGTCACGCGCCGCCCAGGAGTTCCGTATTGTCGCGCAATCCACCTCCAAAGCGCTATGGCATGTCTTCGGCTACTGAAACATCCACTTCGTCTAGGGGGATGGCCTTGGCTCTTTCTACTCTTCGTCTCATGAGCCATCCAGAAAGTTTCGTGTTGACCGATGTCGAGACCGCCGCCCGGGAGCGGCTCCAGGAAGCCGCCGCACAGCTCGAGGCCCTCCAGCGCCAACTGAGGGAGATTCACGACAGCCTGCCGGTCTCCTCCCACGAGGATCTGATGCTTCTGGGGGAGGAGGACATGGACGTCGCGACCGAGACCCGCTCAGTCATCGAGTGCGTCCTCAACGACAGCATCCAGCCGGCCATCCGGGACCTGAAGTCCGTGGCGGCGTACCGGCCCAACGGGCCGGCGAAAAAACGTGGGTGAGAAAGATGCCGCCTGGAGCGGGCGCCAAGAGTCTCGGCGGAGTCTTTGACGGTCGAGGCGTGACTTGCCCCGGCCGAGAGTTTCCGGTAGAAATGCCGCCGTTCTCTTCTGGCGACATTCTGGGGATACTCTGGGGGCGATGGCGGACCACGACCACAGCTACAAGCTTCTCTTCTCGCATGCCGAGATGGTGGCGGACCTGATCCGAGGCTTCGTCCACGAGGACTGGGTCCGCGATCTCGACTTCTCCACCCTGGAGAGGGTCGAGGCCAGCTTCGTCACCCGGGAGCTGCGCGAGAGGGAGAGCGACATCATCTGGCGCGTCCGCTGGGGCAGTGAACGCTGGCTCTACGTCTACCTGCTACTCGAGTTCCAGTCCACGGTCGATCCTTTCATGGCCTTACGGATGCTGGTCTACACGGGCCTGCTCTGGCAGAGCCTGGAGCGGGACGGGGAGCTTGCGCCTTCGGGCCGGCTGCCGCCGATTCTGCCGCTGGTTCTCTATAATGGAGACCGGCCCTGGAGCGCGGCCCTGGATCTCGCCGAGCTGATCGAGGAGGTCCCGGGCGGCCTGGAACGTTACCAGCCGCGGTTCCGCTACTGCCTGCTGGACGAGGGACGGATGGCCGAAGAGGAGCTCGAGCCGTTGCGCAATCTGGCGGCGGCGCTGTTCCGGCTGGAGAAGAGCCGGGACGCGGTCGAGATCGAGAGGGTGTTGACGGCCCTGATCGAGTGGCTGCAAGCGCCGCAGCAGAGCTCGTTGCGGCAGGCTTTCGCGGTCTGGATCGTCAAGGTGCTGTCCAACCGGCTGCCCGGGGTCGAGATCCCCCAGGTGGCCGATCTGCAGGAGGTCAAGTCGATGCTGGCCGAACGCGTCACCGAATGGACACAACAGTGGAAGCAAGAGGGCTTTGAGAAGGGCCGCGAGGAAGGCCTTGAGGAAGGTCTCCAAAAGGGCCTCCAAAAGGGCCTTGAAAAGGGCCTCCAAAAGGGCCTTGAAAAGGGCCAAGAGAAGTCCTTGGAACGGCTGCGCACGGTTCTCCTCCACGAGATAGAGGGCCGTTTTGGGTCACTTCCCGAGAGCCTGCACGGGAAAGTGGCTGCTCTCGACTCGATCGAGGAAGTCGCCAAGGTCATCGCCAAGGCGGCGACCGCTTCTTCGATCGCCGAGCTGGAGCTTTAAAGAATCTCCTCCCATACCTCCGAGATCGCCGATGCCGCCCAGCCTACGGGGGCCGTGCTAGCATTCCGCCGCGATCAAAACCTCTCTTCGGAGACGGAGGACCATGGCGAACGAGCTCATCTTCGGCCTCTATATCTTCGTTCTGGCAGGATTCCTCGGCCATTACGTCATCCATCGCGTGCCGCCCCTGCTGCACACGCCGCTGATGGCAGGCACCAACGCCATCTCCGGCATCTCGCTGGTGGGATCGCTGGTGGCGGCCGGCGGCGGCTACGGCACGCTGTCCACCGTGCTCGGCTTCATCGCCGTGATCTGCGCCACCATCAACACGGTGGGCGGCTTCCTGATCACCGACCGCATGCTGCGGATGTTCAAGAAGAAGACGCCGGGAGGTCGGGCGTGAACGTGAACCCCTGGCTGCTGCTCAGCTACCTCGTCGCGTCGCTCTGCTTCATCATGGCCCTCCAGGGCCTCTCCTCCCCCACCCATTCCCGGCGGGGCAACCTCCTGGGCTCCTTCGGCATGCTGGTGGCCGTGGTGGCGACGCTGGCCTTCAACGAGATCCTCACCTTCCGGTGGATCGCCGTCGGACTGATCGTCGGCTCGGCCATCGGCGCCGCCATGTCGGTGTGGATCCCGATGACCAAGATGCCGGAGCGGATCGCGCTCTCGCATGCCTTCGGCGGCCTCGCCGCGGCCCTGGTGGGTGTCTCGGAGTACCACCACCTGGGGGCCAACATCGACCGCTTCACCATGGGTGCCCTGGGGCTGGAGGTCTTCTTCGGCTTCCTCACGTTCACGGGCAGCCTCATGGCCTTCGGCAAGCTCCAGGGGCTGATCTCGGGGGCGCCCCTCACCTACAAGGGCCAGAATGCCACCAACATCACGATGTTCTTCGGCGCCCTGGTCCTGCTGGTGATCCTGATCGTGAACCCCGGCCAGCACCTTCTCTTCTACCTCATGGGCGCGATCGGCCTGGCGGTGGGCGTGCTGGCGGTGCTGCCGATCGGCGGCGCGGACATGCCGGTGGTCATCTCGCTGCTCAACTCCTACGCGGGCCTCGCCGCCGCGGCCACCGGCTTCGCCCTCAACAACTACGTGCTGATCATCGCCGGCGCGCTCGACGGCACCTCGGGCTTCCTGCTCTCGATGAAGATGAGCCAGGCGATGAACCGGTCGTTCGCCAACGTGCTGTTCGGCGCCTTCGGCGGCAAGCCGGTGGAGGCCGGCGCCGGCGGGGCGACCGGCGCGGCCAACTACAATCTGGCCACGGTGGAAGATGCCGTGGGCGTGCTGTCGGCGGCGCAGTCAATCATTGTAGTGCCGGGCTACGGCATGGCCGTGTCCCAGGCCCAGCACGCCGTGCGCGAGTTGGCCCAGGCGCTGGAAGCGAACGGGGCCACGGTAAAATATGCCATCCACCCGGTGGCCGGCCGCATGCCGGGGCACATGAACGTGCTCCTGGCGGAGGCCAACGTCCCCTACGACCAACTCTACGACCTGGACGACATCAACGACGAGTTCGCCCGCACGGACGCGGCCCTCGTCGTGGGTGCCAACGACGTGGTCAACCCGGCGGCCAAGAGCAATCCCGGCAGCCCGATCTACGGCATGCCGGTTTTCAACGTCGATCAGTCGCGGGTCGTCATCGTGCTCAAGCGCAGCGTGAACACCGGCTTCGCGGGGATCGAGAACGACCTGTTCATCCAGCCGAACACGATGATGGTGCTGGGCGACGCCAAGAAGACGCTGCGCGAATTCATTGCCGGGGTGAAGGAGGAGGCGGCGTAGGAATGACCCTACGCTCCGCCCACCTCTCCGACGCCCCCACGCTTGCCGTCCTGGCGACCCAGCTCGGCTACCCTACCCGCTCCGACGAGGCCGAGGCCCGGCTGCGGGAAGTCCTGGCCCTTCCCGGCGGCGCCGTGCTGGTGGCGGAGGACGAGGAGGGCTCGGTGATCGGCTGGATCCACGTCTTCGGGGCTCATCGCATCGAGGCCGCGCCGTTCGCGGAGATCGCGGCGCTGGTGGTGGACGAGACCCGCCGCGGCCGGGGCACCGGGGCGGCGCTGGTCGAGGCCGCCGCGGAGTGGGCTGAGCGGCACGGATTCCGCAGCCTTCGCGTGCGGAGCAACATCGTGCGGGAACGGACCCACGCCTTCTACGAGCGCCTCGGGTTCGCCCGCTCCAAGACGCAGGTAGTGTTCGTCAAACCCGTAGGTCCGTGACAAGGAGACAAGCGATGCAGACGACGGCGAAGTCCCTCTCGCGGCGCGGGTTCATGGGGATTCTGGGCACGGGCGCGGCCGCGGCGGCGCTCCGCCCAGGCCTGGCGGCCCTGGAGCTGACCGCCGCCGCCGAGACGGCTTCGGCCGCCGCTCCCCTGGTGGATACCGTCGTGCGGCTGAGCTCCAACGAGAACCCGTATGGCCCCGCGCCGACCGCCTTCACCGCCATGCGGAAAGCCTTCGGGTTGGCCTGGCGCTATCCCGACGAGCAGGCGGACGCCCTGGCCGCCGACCTCGCCCAGCTTCACGGCCTGGGCGACGACCACATCCTCCTCGGCAACGGCTCGAGCGAGATCCTCAGGCTGGCCGCGGCGGCCTTCACCGGACCGGGACGGCCCGTCGTCATGGCCGATCCGACGTTCGAGGCGGTGGCGGGCTACGCGGCCCACGGCGGCGCCGACACCGTCAAGATCCCGCTCGCGAGCGGATCTCGGCACGACCTGCCGGCGATGCTCAGGGCCGGAGCCGGCGGCGGCCTGCTCTACCTCTGCAATCCGAACAACCCCACGGCCACGGTCACCCCCAAGGGGGAGGTCCGCGATTTCCTCAGCCGGGTCCCGGCCGGAACGGCGGTGCTGGTGGACGAGGCGTACTTCCACTATGCGGAGAGCGGCGACTACGAGTCGGTCATTCCGCTCGTCCAGGACCATCCGAACCTGATCGTGGCGCGCACGTTCTCGAAGATCCACGGCATGGCCGGCCTGCGCCTGGGCTACGCCGTGGCCCGGCCGGAGACGAGGACGCGCTTGCGCGGCCAACAAGCGTGGGACAGCCTCAACCTGATGGCGATCGTAGCGGCGCGGGCGAGCCTCAAGGACGCCGGACACCTGGAGCGGAGCCGCCGGCTGAACCGCGAGACGAGAGAGTGGCTCCGCTCCGAGCTCGAGAAGATGGGCTACCGTCTTCTCCCCTCGGAAGCCAACTTCGTGATGATCGACCTGCGGCGGGACGTCGGGCCCACGATCGAGGCCCTGAAGGGCCGCCGCGTGGAGGTGGGCCGGCGCTTCCCGGCCCTGCCCAGCTTCCTGCGGGTGACGATCGGCACCCGGCCGCAGATGGAGGCGTTCCTCGCCGCCTTCCGGCAGGTGTCAGGCGGCTAGGGGCCGCGGCGTGCTCCAGATCTCCGCCAGGGCCCGCTGGAAGTTGCCGCCCAGGATCAACTCGATCGCGCGGTCGTCGTAGCCGCGGCGGATCAGGCCCTCGGTGAGGTCGAAGACCCGCCGGGCGGGCGCCAGGCCGCGGACCTGGTAGCGGGCCTGGACGCGGCCCGTCCGGGGGTCGAGGGCGTCGAGGTCGACGTCGCTTCCCAGCCCCACGTGCTCGACGCCGGCCAGACGAACGACGCGGTCGAAATGGTTGAGCACGTGCTCGACCGTCGCCGGACCCCGGCTGTTGACGAAGGCGGCCACGGCCGTGATGCCCATCACGCCGCCGCGGGCGGCCATGGCCCGGATCACCGCGTCGGACTTGCAGCGCGGGTTCGCCGCCAGCGCCTGGCAGTTGGAGTGGGTGATCAGCACCGGCCGCTTGGAGACGGCGAAGGTGTCCAGGCAGGTGCGCTCGGAGCAGTGGGAGACGTCGATCGCCATCCCCACCTTGTTCATCGCCTCGACGATCTGCACGCCGTAGGGGGACAGGCCGCTGTCCTGGGCCTCCCGGCAGCCGCAGCCGATGCGGTTGCGGGCGTTGTAGGTGAGCTGGGAGACCCGCTGCCCGATGGCGTGGAAGCGCTCGACGTCGTCCACCGTCCGCAAATGATCGGAGTTCTGGAAGCCGACCAGGATCCCGATCTTGCCCAGCTCGCGAGAGCGCTGGAAGTCTTCGGCGCCGTCGATGCGCAGAAGAACGTCGGGGCGGCTGGTGAGGAGGCGGTTCCAGCCGGAGATCCACTGGAGGGTGGCCTCGTAGGGGCGCGGCTCGTTGGGCTCGACGGCGGGGTGGAAGACCTTGACGCCGGAACTTTGTAGTTTCTGGAAATCTGAAGATTTGAACGCGGCCGGGTCGCGCTGCCAGGCGTAGAGCTTCGGCCAGTCGAGGGTGAGGAGGCCGAGCATGTCGATGACCATCGACCGCCCGACCAGCTCGATGGCGCGGGCCGAATACTCGGGGGCAGACGGCTTTACCCGCTCGTCGGCAAAGAGATTGAAGCGTCCCCGGTTGAGGAACGGCGCAGCGAGGACTGAAGCGCTTGCGAGGGCTCCCGCCCTCAAAAACTCTCTTCGATGCAACTGTAATCCATCCCTTGTAGTGGGATGGATTGTACAGGAAGCTCGCCCTGTCTACCAGAGGGTGTAAGTTTGGGCTGCTACCGTCTCATGTCGAAACGCAGCCCGGGATCGCTCCGAAGCTTCCCGAGGAAGGCCGCGACCTCGCGGGCCAGCTTGGCGGTGGCGCTCTCGCGCTCGGCGGCCTTCTGGAAGAAGAGCAGCGCCGCGATGGCCTCGCGCGGAACGTCCTGAGCGCGGAAGATCTTCGCCATCTCGAGGGAGAGCTTCTTGACCTCGGCGAGCTCGCCCTGCCTGGAGTGGAGAGCCGTCAGCTCGAGGGTGACGAGGGCCGCGTCGTAGGCGATCCCCCGCACAGCGAACTCCCGCCGGATCTCCTGGAAGATCCGGATGGCGTTGTCCGTATGGCCCAGACCGGCGGCGATCCGGCCCTCTGTCCAGCGCAGGCGGATCAGGTCGAGGGGATTGCCGTCGCCGCAGACCGTCGCGACGTCCGGCAGCATGGCCTGGGCCTCTTCATAGGACTCGATCGTGGTGAGGTTCCAAAGGATGTTGTGCCGCACGCAGAAAAGCATGCGGGGATCGCGACGCACGTCGATAAAGCCTTCGGCCTGCTGCAGCAACTCGATCGAGCGCTCGGGCTCTTCCATCTCCGCCAGGGCGATGGCCTTCTTGACCAGGGCCCGGCCCGCCAGGTGGGCATCCTGATGCTCGGGACGGCGTCCGTCCGTATGGAGAACGAACAGGTGGTCGAGCAGCGAGAGGGCTTCGGGGAAGCGCCGCTGGGCAATCCGAAGCGAAGCCTTCAGGTCGAACAGCACCGGCTCGTAGCCGAGGGCGTCTCCCAGGCCCGCCTGCCCCGCCTCCCACCAGGCATCGGAGATCGAGAAGGACTCGTCCGCGCCGCGCAGGTCGCCCAGCACGCGGCGGGCATTCCCGTCGTGCGCCCAGGCGTAGCCCCGCAGTTGATAGAGCCGGCACGACGAACCGGGCTCCGGCTCCTTGAGGAGATCGGAGACGAGCACCGCCAGCTCCGCGGACTCCACGGCACGTTCGGGATCGATCGCGGTCAGCCGGGCGCTCTCCTGGCAGAAGAACTCGCAGATGCCCCAGGAGAGGAACCGGCGCTGGGCGCGGATCAGGTGGTACTGATCTTCGAAGCGGTAGGGCTTGAGCTCGGCCCAGAGCTCCGGCGCTTCCGTCCGAGAGTCCGCCAGAGCGTTCGAGAGAGCATTCATGATGAGTTCCTCTAAAGCCTACCTGTCGCCGCTGGTTCCCAGTTGTCCTCAGTTGTCTCGAATGGCCGCCGATCCGTTACTTGCCTATACTTGCTTGCCGCTACTAACCGCCGCTCGGATCCACCATGCCGCCGTTGTCGCCAGTGGTCGTCGGGCTCGGGGCGGGCGTGGGAGTCGTCGAGCCGCTCGGGTCCACCATGCCGCCGTTCTTATTCAAGCTGGAGCGATTCGGGCTTGCGCCCACACCACTCTCGTAGATATCCGTAAGCAAATTCCACACCAAGCTAAAGAACCCCCACTCCACGGCCGGCCTCGCCACGGTCGACCGCTCCCACGCCGAGGTCCGCGCCTGGAGAAATCCAGGGGCGAGGAACAGCGCCAGCAAAACCATGATCACGGTGGCCCGGCGTAATGAAGAGCGCATGGCTGCTTCTCCTTTTCCAATGCGGCTTGTCATTTTCTCTGGTCTCTCGTTTCCTGCCGCGTCTGGCTGTCTCGCAGCGAAATCGGTAGATTGCATCAAGCATGCCAATCGCTGTAAATCCCCGTTGGGATTGATTTTTGCCAGCTCCCTATGACGAAATTCGGCATCTTGACGGGAAGCCGCGAAACGGAGATGCCGACCGGCGAAAAAAGCCCGACTCCCCGCGCCTGGTTCAGGAAAGACGCGCCAACTACTCCCGTAGCAGGGCCTGGAAAGAGCTGGCGGGACTTGCAAGACGTTCCTCGTTGGATTGGGAAGCTACGTCCTTTGTACAAGTTCGAATGCTTTTACCCGTCCCGCGCTTTTACCAGTCCAGATACGGCCTGCCGTCCGTTCCGCGGCCCCGGGCATATGGCTCTGGTCGAAATCTTTAGCCGGAGCTAAAGCAGGGGCACCCGTCTTGCACGGCTTGCGCGGGTTGGAGTAGAGTCCCCGCTTGTGACGACTTTCACAAAGTCCCTTGAACCTGAGCCGGCGGTCGGATATGTTCGCCGGCGGGGAGACTAGGGAGGGCGGTTCCATGCAGATCTTCCACCGCAGCACAAATACGATCGCGAAGGTCAGCATCTTCGGATCGATCTTCTTTCTTGGCTTCCTGGCCTGGATCTTCTCGACCCTGCTGCGTTCGTCGTACGTGACGGGGCAGAACGTGGTGAGGAAGCAGCCCGTGCCCTTCAGCCACGAGCACCACGTGCGCGGCCTGGGCATCGACTGCCGGTACTGCCACACCTCGGTGGAGAAGTCCTCGTTCGCGGGCATCCCTCCCACCGAGACGTGCATGAACTGCCACCGGCAGATCTGGACCAACGCCGACCTGCTGGAGCCGGTACGGGCCAGCTACCGGGACAACGTGCCGCTGCGCTGGGCGCGGGTCCACGACCTGCCCGACTTCGTCTACTTCAACCATTCCGTCCACGTCGCCAAGGGGATCGGCTGCGTCACCTGCCACGGGCAGGTGGACCGGATGCCCCTGATGTTCCAGAACGCCTCCCTCCAGATGGAGTGGTGCCTGGACTGCCACCGCGACCCGGTGAAGAACGTGCGGCCGCGGGACGAGGTGTTCAACCTCAACTGGGATCCGACCAACCCGGAAGACTTCAAGAAGTACATGCAGCCGCCGGCGCAGCACGCGTCCGATCCGGAATGGAGCCCGTCCACCGAGGACGTGCGCCGGCTGCACGCGAAGCTCGCGAAGGACTACGGCGTCCAATCCCTCACGAGCTGTTCGACGTGCCACCGTTAGAACTGTCCCTAATGAATAACGAGAGCGAGCGAACCTGATGGACAGCGTCAATTCCAAAGGCAAGTGCGGAGCCGAAGCCGCCCCCCTGCCGGGCCCCGCCCGGCTCGACCTCGAGGAGGTACGGGAGCGGCTGCGGGCGAACCGGGGGCCGGAGTTCTGGCGCAGCCTCGACGAGCTCGCCGCCACTCCCGAATTCGAGGACCTCCTCCACCGCGAGTTCCCCCGCCACGCCTCGGAGTGGACGGACGGCGTCTCGCGCCGCGGCTTCCTGCAACTGGCGAGCGCGTCGCTCGCCCTGGCCGGCCTGACCGGCTGCACGCGGCAGGCTCAGGAGGAGATCGTCCCCTACGTGCGGCAGCCCGAGCAGATCATCCCGGGCAAGCCGCTGTACTTCGCCACCGCCCTCACCCTCGGCGGCTACGCCCTGGGCGTGCTCGCCGAGAGCCACCAGGGGCGGCCGACGAAGATCGAGGGCAACCCGGACCACCCGGCCAGCCTGGGCGCCACGGACGTCTTCGCCCAGGCGTCGGTGCTGACGCTCTACGACCCGGAGCGCTCGCAGTCGATCCTGAACGCGGGCCGCACGGGCACCTGGGGCGGCTTCGTCGGCGAGATCGGGGCGTCCCTGCGCGCCCTGCAGGCGCTGGGCGGCCAGGGGCTGCGCATCCTGACCGGCACGGTGACCTCGCCGACGCTCACGGCCCAGATCCAGGAACTGCTGCGGCAGTTCCCCCAGGCCCGCTGGCACCGCTGGGAGCCCGCCGGGCGGCACCAGTCGTTCACCGCCGCGGCGCGCGCCTTCGGCCGGCACCTCGAAACCCGCTACGACTTCACCAAGGCGCGGGTGATCCTCACCCTCGGCGCCGACGTGCTCTGCGAGGGTCCGGGAGGCGTGCGCTACGCCCGCGAGTTCGCCCAGGGGCGCCGCGTGCGGGCGAACCACAAGGAGATGAGCCGGGTGTACGCGGTGGAGAGCGTCCCGGCCACCGCCTCGACGGTGGCCGACCACCGCCTCCAGCTCCCGCCGGCCCAGGTCGAGGCCTTCACGCTGGCCCTCGCCCAGGCGCTCGGCGCCGCGCCCGCCGGCGGCGGCCAGGCGCTGACCGATCCCACGGCCCGGAAGTGGATCCAGGAGGTCGCCAGGGACCTGAACGCCAACCGGGGCGCCTCGCTGGTTGTGGCCGACGAGTACGCCTCGCCCGCCGCGCAGGTGCTCGTCCACGCCATCAACCAGGCCCTGGGCAACGAGGGCTCGACGGTGTACCACCTGGAGCCGCTGGAGGCCGATCCGGTCGACCAGGTGTCGTCGATCGCCGAGCTGGTGCGCGACATGAACGCCGGCCAGGTCGAGCTGCTGCTGATGCTCGACGGCGTCAACCCGGTCTACACGGCGCCGGCCGACCTGCCGTTCGCCGAAGGCCTGCAGAAGGTTCCCCTGCGCGTCCACCACGGCCTCTACCAGGACGAGACGTCGGAATTTTGCCAGTGGCACATCCCGGCGGCCCACGAGCTCGAGAGCTGGGGCGACGCCCGCTCCTTCGACGGCACGGTGAGCCTGATCCAGCCGCTGATCGATCCGCTCTACGGCGGCAAGTCGGCCCACGAGGTGCTGGGGGCCTTCTCGAACCAGCCGGACGCGACGGGCTACGACATCGTGCGCCAGTACTGGGGTACTCGCCTGGCCGCGGGCGCCGGCGGCTTCGAGACGGCCTGGCGGCAGTCGCTGCACGCAGGGCTGATCCCCGCGACCACGGCGGCCCGCACGACGGCGGCGGTCGACGGCGGCGCGGTGGCGCAGGCGGCGGGCGAGGTCCTGGCCGCCGTCAGCCGCGCGCAACCGGGCCAGATCACGCTGCTGCTGCGCCCCGATCCCACCGTCTGGGACGGCCGGTTCGCCAGCAACGCCTGGCTGCAGGAGCTGCCGAAGCCGATCGTCAAGCTGACCTGGGACAACGCCCTGATGCTGGCGCCGAAGACGGCCGAGCGCCTGAAGGTCTCGTTCCACGAGACGGTCGAGGTCTCCGCCGGCGGCCGCAAGCTCGAGGCGGCGGTCTGGATCCTCCCCGGCATGGCCGAGGACACCGCCCTGCTGACCCTGGGCTACGGCCGCAAGCGGGCCGGCAACGGCACGGGACGGGGCTTCAACGCCTATGCCCTGCGCGCCTCGAACGCCCTGTGGACGGCCCCGGGCGCGCAGATCCGGCCCCTGGGCGGGCGCTACACCCTGGCCTGCACCCAGAACCACCACATGATCCGCGGCGACGAGGTGAACGAGGACGAGCTGGCGAGCGAGCAGGCCCGCGAGCGCCACGTCATCCGCACCGGCACGCTCGAGGAGTTCCGGCGCGATCCGGACTTCCTGCGCAAGCAGCGCGAGGTGCCGGAAAAGTCCATGTATCCCGAGCACCCCTACACCGGCCATGCCTGGGGCATGGGGATCGACCTCAACGTCTGCACCGGCTGCAGCTCGTGCGTCATCGCCTGCCAGTCGGAGAACAACATCCCGGTGGTCGGCAAGGAGCAGGTGCTGGCGGGCCGCGAGATGCACTGGCTGCGGATCGACCGCTACTTCGCGGGCGACCTCGACGCGCCGGCGATCCACCACCAGCCGCTCCCCTGCATGCACTGCGAGAACGCGCCGTGCGAGGTGGTCTGCCCGGTGGCGGCGACGGTGCACAGCGACGAGGGGCTGAACGACATGGTGTACAACCGCTGCGTCGGCACCCGCTACTGCTCGAACAACTGCCCCTACAAGGTGCGGCGCTTCAACTTCCTGCGCTACAGCGACAAGGACACGCCGGTGCTCGAGCTGGTCAACAACCCGGACGTGACCGTGCGCATGCGCGGCGTCATGGAGAAGTGCACCTACTGCGTGCAGCGCATCGAGCAGGCCAAGATCGAGTCCAAGGTCGAGCACCAGCCGATCCCCGCGGCCGGCGAGAAGCGGCTCCAGACGGCCTGCCAGCAGGCCTGCCCGACGCAGGCCATCGTCTTCGGCGACCTCAACGGTCCGGAGTGGGAGGTCCGCCAGTGGCGGGACGAGCCGCTCAACTACGGGCTGCTGGAAGAGCTCAACACGCGTCCGCGCACGACCTATCTCGCCAAGCTGCGCAACCCCAACCCCGCGCTCGAACCGGCCGAAGGAGCTGAGCATGGCCACGCTTGACAAGGGCGGTCTCCCCGCCCCCCTGCCCAAGCCCTACAAGCCGCCGATCGTGGCCCCGGGCCACACCACGGCGTCGGTCACCGACCGCATCAGCGAGGCCGTGCTCCAGCGCACGCCGAAGTGGTGGTTCCTCGGCTTCGCCGTCTCCTTCTCGCTGCTGATGGTGTTCCTGGTCTCGGTGACCTGGCTGTTCGTCAAGGGCGTCGGCGTCTACGGCATCAACTGGCCGATCGGCTGGGGCTTCGACATCATCAACTTCGTCTGGTGGATCGGCATCGGCCACGCCGGCACGCTGATCTCGGCCATCCTGCTGCTGCTGCGCCAGGAGTGGCGCACCTCGATCAACCGCTTCGCCGAGGCGATGACGCTGTTCGCGGTGGCCTGCGCCGGCATGTACCCGCTGCTCCACCTCGGCCGGCCGTGGCTGTTCTACTGGCTGCTGCCCTACCCGAACACGATGAACCTGTGGCCGCAGTTCAGGAGCCCCCTGATCTGGGACGTGTTCGCCGTCTCGACCTACGCCACGGTGTCGGCCCTGTTCTGGTACGTCGGCCTGGTGCCCGACCTCGCCACCCTGCGCGACCGTTCGACCAAGCGCATCGCCAAGATCATCTACGGCTTCGGCGCCATGGGCTGGCGGGGCTCGGCGGCGCACTGGCACAACTACGAGACGGCCTACCTGCTGCTCGCGGGCCTCGCGACGCCGCTCGTGCTCTCGGTGCACACGGTGGTCAGCTTCGACTTCGCCATCGGCATCATCCCCGGCTGGCACGCCACGATCTTCCCGCCCTACTTCGTCGCCGGCGCCATCTACGCCGGCTTCGCCATGGTGCTGACGCTGGCGATCCCCCTGCGCCACCTGTTCAAGCTGGAGGACTTCATCACCACGCGCCACCTGCAGAACATGGGCAAGGTGATGCTGGCGACCGGCCTGATCGTGGTCTACGGCTACATGACGGAGCTGTTCTTCGCCTGGTACAGCGGCAACACCTACGAGATGTTCATGGCCTGGAACCGGGTCTTCGGGCCCTATCGCTACCACTGGTACATGCTGATCGCGTGCAACGCCATCGTGCCGCAGTTCCTCTGGTTCCGCAGCGTCCGCACGTCGCCCCTGTGGCTGTTCGCGATCTCGATGGTGGTCAGCGTCGGCATGTGGCTCGAGCGCTTCATCATCATCGTCACCAGCCTCCACCGCGACTTCCTGCCGGCGTCCTGGGGCCTGTACCACGGGACGATCTGGGACTGGGGGACGTTCGTGGGCACCATCGGCCTGTTCCTGACGCTGTTCTTCCTCTTCATCCGCTTCCTGCCGACGATCTCGATCTTCGAGATGCGGACCATCGTCCCCGGGTCGCAGGGAGGCGAGTACACGGAGGTGCCGCGATGAGCGGGCTGCAGCATCCCACCAAGCGGCTGCCGCTCTATGGGCTGATGGTCGAGTTCAACTCGGCGGACGCCCTGATCGCGGCCGCCCACCGGGTCCACGACGAGGGCTTCACGAAGGTGGACGCGTTCACGCCCTACCCCATCGAGGAGGTCTCGGAGGCGCTCGGCCATCACCGCTCGAAGCTGCCGGGGATCGTGCTCGGCGGCGGCATCCTGGGCGGCCTCGGCGGCTACCTGCTCCAGTACTGGTCGCAGGTCCTCGTCTACCCGATGAACGTCGGCGGCCGGCCCATCCACAGCTGGCCGGCCTTCATCGTGCCGACCTTCGAGACCACGATCCTGGGCGCGGCCCTGGCGGCCGTCTTCGGCATGTTCTTCCTCAACGGCCTGCCGCAGCCCTACCACCCGGTGTTCAACGTGCCGCGCTTCGCCCTGGCGTCGCGCGACCGTTACTTCATGGTGATCGAGTCGAAGGATCCGAAGTTCGACCTCGACGCCACCCGGCGGTTCCTCTCCGAGCTGAACGCGAGCGAGGTGTACGACGTTGAACGCTAAGAGATGGCCTCTCCGCCTCGGAGCCGCCGGCCTCGTCCTGCTGGCCGCCGCCGGCTGCCGGCAGAACATGCACAACCAGCACAAGGTGAAGCCGCTGGGATCCAGCACGTTCTTCGAAGACGGCCAGGGCGCCCGGCCGCTGCCCGCCCACACGGTGGCGCGCGGCGACCTGCGCGAGGACTCGGCGGGGGATTCCTCCGCTTTTACAGGCCTCGACGCCGCCGGCAGCCCGGTCGCCCAGATGCCGTTCCCGGTGACCCGACAGGTGCTGCTGCGCGGCCAGGAGCGCTACAACGTCTTCTGCTCGCCCTGCCACGGCCGGCTGGGCGACGGCCTCGGGATGATCGTGCGCCGCGGCTACAAGCAGCCGGCGTCGTACCACATCGAGCGGCTGCGCGGCGCCCAGGTCGGCTACTTCTTCAACGTCATGACCGAGGGCTTCGGCGTCATGCCGAGCTACGCCCCGCAGGTGCCGGTGGCGGACCGCTGGGCGATCGCCGCCTACATCCGCGCCCTCCAGTACAGCCAGAACGCGCGCCTGGCGGACCTCCCGGCGGCCGACCGCCAGAAGGTCGAGGCCGATCTGGCGCAGGAAGGCCGGGCGCCGGCCGCGCAGTCCGGGCAGAGCCCCAAACGGAGCGACGTACCATGACGACCGACAGCCTCCGCCGCGCCGAGGCCCGAGAGGGCCGCGACGCTTCGACGTTCGCCGCTCCAGCGTCCCTCGACCGCGTCCAGACCCTCGCCCTCCTGGCGGGCGGGGTGGGCGCCGTCCTCATGGCCGTGGGCCTCTTCCTCTCGCCCGCGTACTTCTTCCGCTCCTGGCTGGTCGGCTGGGTCTTCTGGATGGGCATCGCCCTGGGATGTCTCGCGATCTACATGCTCCACCACCTCACCCGCGGCGCCTGGGGCCTGGTCGCGCGGCGCGTGCTGGAGGCCGCCACGCGTACTCTGCCCGTGCTCCTCGTGCTCTTCCTGCCGCTCGTCTTCGGCATGCGCGAGCTCTACGAGTGGGCCCGCCCGGAAGTGGTGCAGGCCGACGAGATCCTCCGGCACAAGGCGCTGTACCTCAACCCGACGTTCTTCTTCATCCGGCTGATCGTCTACTTCCTGATCTGGGGCGGCTTCGCCTGGAAGCTCAACCGCATGTCGCTGCAGCAGGACCGCGGGGACGACCCCGGCCTGACGCGGCGCATGCAGTTCATCGCCGCCTTCGGCGTCGTCGGCTACTGCCTGGCGGTGACCTTCGCCTCGATCGACTGGCTGATGTCGCTCCAGCCGCACTGGTTCTCGACCATCTACGGCGTCTACCTGATGGGGAGCCAGGGCCTGTCGGCGCTCGCCTTCCTGATCGTCGTCGCCGTCTACCTCTCGCGCCGGGAGCCGATGGCGGCCGTGATCCAGCCGCGCCACTTCCACGACTGGGGCAAGCTCCTCTTCGCCTTCGTGATGCTGTGGGCCTACTTCTCCTTCTCCCAGTTCCTGATCACCTGGTCGGGCAACCTGCCGGAGGAGACCTCGTTCTACTTCCCGCGCATGCAGGGCGGCTGGGGCGTGCTGGCGCTGGTGATCGTGGTCTTCCAGTTCATCCTGCCCTTCGGGCTGCTGCTGTCGGCCGACCTGAAGCGCAACGGCCGGATCCTCGCCATGGTCGCCGCGGCCATCCTCGTGATGCGCTGGCTCGACTACCTCTGGCAGGTCGAGCCCGCCTTCCACGAGCACAACGCCGCCTTCCTGTGGCTCTACCTCGCGGCGCCCCTCGCCATCGGCGGCGCGTGGGTCTTCTTCTTCGTGCGCGAGCTCAAGAAGCGGCCGCTGCTGCCCATCCACGATCCGTATCTCCCGGAGGCGATCGCCCATGAGCACTGATCGCTCGAAGACCCACGACCGCTCCGACCTGGACGCCAAGACCGACACCGGGCCGGGACCGGGGCACGGGATCACGGCCCACTCGCCGGCAGCCGGCGAGTTCGACCACGAGATCAACCTCGGGGGCATCCTCAAGACGGGCGCCGCCCTGGTGGCCGTGACGGCGGTGGCGATGGCGATCGTCTGGTTCCTGCTGCGCGGGATCGGCACCTACGACAAGCGGCGCGACGTGCCCCTGTCGCCCATTCAGGCCGCGAGCCCGCAGCAGCCGCCGCCGGAGCCGCGCCTCCAGGTCTCTCCCAACGAGGACATGCGGCTGATGCGCGCCGAGGAGGACCTCCGGCTCAACCACGCCGGCTGGGTGAACCGGCCGCAGGGCGCCGTGAGCGTGCCGATCGACGTGGCGATCGACGTGATCGCCGCCCGCGGCGTGGCGCCCCAGGTGGTGGGCGGCACCGGCTCGGCGGCGAACCCGGACCAGACACGGATGCAGACCGGCGGCACGCCCGCGGACGCCGGGAAGCCCGGAGCGACCGCGCAGAACGCGGTTCCCCCGGTCCCCGCGGCCCCGGTCCCCGCGGCCCCGGTCCCCGCGGCCCCGGTACCCGCGGCGCCCCCGCCGCGCTAGGCAGACGGTAGAAGAAAGAAGGTATGACTTGAGCCGTTCAATGTCTTCGATGTCCGCGATGACCCTCTCGGCCCTGCTGCTGGCCGCCGGAGCGGCGCATGCGTCGGGCTCCGTGGTGCCCGGCAACACCATGCCGGGCCCGCTCAAGGAGGTCCGCTACGACCAGCGGGTGGGCCAGCAGGTGCCCATGGAGCTGCCGTTCCGCGACGAGACGGGCCGCGCCGTGAAGCTGGGCGACTACTTCGGCGAGCGCCCCGCCATCCTGGTGCTCGCCTACTACCACTGCCCGATGCTGTGCGACATGGTGCTGCAAGGGGTCGAGACCGGCCTCAAGCCGCTCTCGCTCGATCCCGGCAAGGACTTCGACGTGGTGGTGGCGAGCATCGACCCGGCGGAAACGCCGGCGATGGCCGCCAGGAAGAAGCGCGAGATCCTGGACCGCTACGCGCGGCCGGGCACCGAGGCGGGCTGGCACTTCCTGACCGGCACGCCGCCGTCGATCAACCGCCTCGCCAACGCCGTCGGCTTCCACTACGTCTACGACAAGGACCGCGACGAGTTCGCGCACGCCGCCGGGATGGTCATCCTGACCCCCGACGGGCGCGTCTCGCGCTACCTCTTCGGCCTCGAGTACCCGGCGCGTTTCATCCGCATGGGCCTGGTCGAATCGGCCAGCGGCAAGATCGGCAACGCGGTCGACCAGGTCCTGCTCTACTGCTTCCACTACGATCCGGTGATGGGCCGCTACAGCGCCGCCACCCTCAACATCGTGCGGCTGGGCGGCGTCGCGACCGTGCTCGGCATCGTCCTTATGATCGCGCTCCTGCGGCGGCGGGAAACCGCGCAGCCCGGGTCCTTGGGAGCCGCCTGACATGAGATCGAACTTTCCTCTCTTCCCCGAATCGGCCTCCTCCCTCTCCGGCGAGGTCGACACGCTGTTCCTCGTCTGGTCGGCGATCAGCATCTTCTTCACCCTCCTGATCGCCGGCCTGATCGTCTTCTTCATGGTCCGCTACCGCCGGCGCCACGCGGAGGAGGTGGGCGCCGACGAGCGCGCGGCCATGTGGCTGGAGATCGGCTGGTCGGTCATCCCCCTGATGATCATGCTCGCGATGTTCGTCTGGGGCACCAAGGTGTTCTTCCAGATCTACCGGCCGCCGGTCGACGCCGTCGAGTACACGGTGATCGGCAAGCAGTGGATGTGGAAGATCCAGCACCCCGGCGGGCAGCGGGAGATCAACACGCTCCACATGCCGGTCGGCCAGCCGATCAAGCTCACCCTCTCCTCGGAAGACGTGATCCACAGCTTCTACGTGCCCGCCTTCCGGGTGAAGCAGGACGCCGTGCCGGGCCGCTACACCTCGCTCTGGTTCAACGCCACGAAGCCGGGCGTCTACCACCTGTTCTGCGCCGAGTACTGCGGCACCGAGCACTCGCGGATGATCGGCAGCGTCATCGCCATGGAGCCGCGCGACTACGAGACCTGGCTCGCCGGCGGCGCCGCCGGCCAGTCGATGGCGGCCTCCGGCGAGGCGCTGTTCCAGTCGCTCGCCTGCGTGACCTGCCACCGCGCCGCCGATGCCGCGGGAAATTCCGGGCGGCTCGCCCGCGGCCCGGCCCTCGAGGGTCTCTACGGCAGCCAGCAGAAGCTCGCCGACGGCCGCGCCGTGATCGCCGACGACACCTACATCCGGGAGTCGATCCTCAATCCCACGGCCAAGATCGTCGCCGGCTGGGAGCCCGTCATGCCGACGTTCCAGGGCCAGGTGAGCGAGGAGCAGCTCACCCAGCTCATCGCCTACATCCGCACGCTGGGCCCCGCCGGCAGCGCGCCGGCCGGCGGCACGGGCGGTCCGAATGCCGGCGCCACGGATGCCGCCGGAGGTCAGGTAGACGACAACGCGCCGCAGTCGGCAGGACCGGCGCAGCAGCAGAATCGAGAATAGCCATGGATACGACCGCAGTCGCACGCACGCCGATCACGGCCACTCCGGAGACCGCCTTCGAGCGGCCCAACTACCTCAACTCCTCCTATGGCGTGAGGTCGTGGCTCCTCACCCGGGACCACAAGCGGATCGCCATCCTCTACCTGATCTCGGTGACGGTCTTCTTCGCCCTGGGAGGCCTGTTCGCCCTCCTGATCCGCCTCGAGCTGCTGACGCCCGAGGGGGACTTCCTGGGCCCGGACACCTACAACCGGGTGTTCACCATGCACGGCATCGTCATGGTCTTCTTCTTCCTGATCCCCGCCATCCCGGCGGTGCTGGGCAACTTCCTGGTGCCGCTGATGATCGGGGCCAAGGACCTGGCGATGCCCAAGCTCAACCTGGCGAGCTGGTACGTCTACAACCTCGGCGGCATCTTCACCCTGTGGGCCATCGCCCACGGCGGCGTCGACACCGGCTGGACGTTCTACACGCCCTTCTCCACCAACTACTCGAACACCTACGTGGTGGCGACGGCCCTCGGCATCTTCATCAACGGCTTCTCGTCGATCTTCACGGGGCTCAACTTCATCGTCACCATCCACCGGATGCGGGCGCCGGGCCTGACCTGGTTCCGGCTGCCGCTGTTCATCTGGTCCCACTACGCGACGAGCCTGATCATCGTCCTCGGCACGCCCGTCATCGCCGTCACCATCCTCATGGTGGGCGCCGAGCGGCTGCTCCACCTCGGCATCTTCGATCCCAGGCTGGGGGGCGACCCGATCCTCTTCCAGCACCTGTTCTGGTTCTACTCCCACCCGGCGGTGTACATCATGATCCTGCCGGCCATGGGGGTGATCAGCGAGCTGGTGGCCGCCTTCTCGCGCAAGAAGATCTTCGGCTACCGCTTCGTCGCCTTCGCCAGCGTCGGCATCGCGGTGCTCGGCTTCCTGGTCTGGGGCCACCACATGTTCGTCGCCGGCGAGTCGGTCTACGCCGCGACGGTCTTCTCGATCCTCTCGATGCTGGTGGCGGTGCCCTCGGCCATCAAGGTCTTCAACTGGACGGCGACCCTCTACGAGGGCTCGATCTCCTACCAGACGCCGATGCTCTACGCCCTCGGCTTCATCGGCCTGTTCACCATCGGCGGCCTGACCGGCGTCATGGTGGCGACCCTCGGCATCGACGTCCACGTCCACGACACCTACTTCATCGTCGCCCACTTCCACTACATCATGGTGGGCGGCACGATCATGGCCTACCTGGGCGGGCTCCACTACTGGTGGCCCAAGATCTCCGGCCGGCTCTATCCGGGCTTCCTGTCGAAGCTCTCGGCGCTGCTGGTGTTCGTCGGCTTCAACCTGACGTTCTTCCCGCAGTTCATCCTCGGCTACCTCGGCATGCCGCGGCGCTACTGGTCGTACCCGCCGGAGTTCCAGGTGCTCAACGTGCTGTCCACGGCGGGCGCCTCCATCCTGGGCGTCGGCTACATGCTGCCGCTCTTCTACTTCGTCTGGTCGATGCGGTACGGCAAGCGCAGCGGCGAAAACCCCTGGGGCGCCGTCGGGCTCGAGTGGGACACCCCCTCGCCGCCGCCGACCGAGAACTTCTACACGACGCCGGTGGTGACCCACGGCCCCTACGAGTACAACCGCGAAGAGGTCCACAACCGCATGACGGAGGAGGTCACCCTTGGCTAGCAGTCCCTTGGTGGAAACGCACGGGCACGGCGAGCCGCACCACCACCCCTCGCTGGCCCATCAGTTCGACAGCCTCGAGCAGCAGAAGGAGTCCTCGACGCTCGGGATGTGGCTCTTCCTGGTCACCGAGATCATGTTCTTCGGCGGCCTCTTCCTCGTCTACATCCTGTACCGGATCCGCTACCCCGAGGCCTTCGCGGCGGCCAGCAACACGCTGAACGTCCCGATGGGCGCCGTCAACACGGCCGTCCTGATCGGCAGCAGCTTGACGATGGCCCTCTCCATCTGGGCCGCGCAGGTGAACTGGCGCAAGGGCATCGTCCTCTTCCTGCTGCTGACGATCGCTCTGGGCTCGGTGTTCCTGGGCATCAAGGCCGTCGAATACCACGAGAAGTTCGTGCACCATCACGTGCCGGGCCCGACCTTCCAGTTCGACGGCGCCCAGCCCGAGCACGCGGAGATCTTCTTCTCGCTCTACTTCATCATGACGGGGCTGCACGCCACCCACATGATCATCGGCATCGGCATCCTCGCCTTCCTCGCCTATTTCGCATGGAAGGGGCGGTACGACTCGACGTACTACAACCCGCTCGAGATGACGGGCCTCTACTGGCACTTCGTCGACATCGTGTGGATCTTCCTGTTCCCCCTGCTCTACCTGCTGGGCGCCCACCTGCACGGGGCCGCTCACTAACGCGGAGAGATGACGCATGGCTGAACACCACGTAACTCCGGTCTGGCTCTATCTGGTCATCTTCGCCGCCCTGCTGGTGCTCACCGGGGCGACGGTCGGCGTCGCCTACCTCGACCTCGGCTGGGCGAACAACATCGTGGCGATGACCATCGCCGTCACCAAGGCCCTGCTCGTGCTGTGGTTCTTCATGCACCTGCGCTACAGCACGCGCATGACCAAGCTGACGGCCCTCGCCGGCTTCTTCTGGCTGGGAGGCATGATCGCCATCACCCTGGCGGACTACCTGACCCGCTCCAGCAGCCTGCTGCCCGTGATGGGGAAATAGACTGGGAAAATAGACTGGAAAGTAGACTGGAAAGTAGTCAGCGAAGCCGGAAGACGATCCCCACCGGGGTCCCGTCTTCCGGCAGGATCCCCTCCTTGACCCGGAACCGGGTCGTCCCCTTGACGTAGTCGCGCACGGTGTAGCGGGCGTTGCCGACCTTGCTCCCCGGGCAGGAGTAGAGGCACACCACGCATCCCGAATGCCAGTGCGGGATGTTCGCCCGGTGGCCGCCGAAGCGCATGTCGAAGCCCCGACCGCCCGGATCCTCCAGGATCTGGTCGAGCCGGAGCAGCCCCTTGCGGCCCGGAACGCGGACGAGGATCTCCACCGGCGGACCGGCGATGACCTTGTCGGGCGCCTTCGAGTCCGGGTCCTTGCGCTCGTCCCAGGTCGCCATGCCGAGGGCGTTCCCCGGCTTCGCGCCCAGCTTCTCCAGCGCGTCCAGCACCTCGACGTCCGTCACCCCGGCGCGGAACAGCGACGCCATGGCCGCCTTGCCGTCCTCCCAGACGATCAGGTGATAGCCAGGCATGCCCATCCCCAGGAGCTCGCGCTCGAACGACGCCCGGGCGACGACGGCGGGGAATTCGATCTCGTGCTTGGAAATGCGCACGCGGGGGGCCGCAGCGGCCCCGATCGAGACAACGGAGACAACGGCAAGAAGGGCTATCAGGATGAGAGATTTCATAGCTATCGACGCGCTCCACCGAATAGCGTAGCCTCCCCCGGTCATGAAAGCCAACCGCACCCTGCTCGACGTCTTCCTGGAGGCCCAGGTGCTCGACCGCGTTCCCCGCAGCGGCTTCCTCCTGCGCGGCGTGGCCGAGCCCGAGAGCGTCACCGAGCACTGCTGGCACGTGCTCTTCCTGGTGTGGACGCTGGGCGCCCGGATCGAGGGCATCGACCTCTTCCGGGCCGTCGAGATCGCCCTGGTGCACGACCTGGCCGAGCTGCGGATCGGCGACCTGCCGCGCACCTCTTCCCACTACTTCCCCGAGGGGGCCAAGAAGGCGGCCGAGGCCGGCGCCATGGCCGACATCCTCGCGCCCCTGCCGGCGCGGGCCTTCCAGCTCTACGAGGAGTACCAGCGGGGGAAAACGCCCGAGGCCCTGCTCGTGAAGGCCTGCGACAAGCTCCAGCTCATGCTCAAGGTGGCGGTCTACGAGCGCTGGGGGACCGGCGCGCTCGCCGAGTTCTGGGACAACCCGGACAACTTCCCGGACGGCGGCTTCCCCGTCGTCCGGGAGCTTTTCGAGGAGCTGCGGGCGCGCCGGAACGCCCAGAGGGTGACCTGATGGCTCCGATCGCTCAGCGCGGCCGGTTCTCGTCCAGGTTGATCTCGATCCCCCGGCGCGACATCAGCCGGCGCAATTTGTCGTAGAGGTTCTGGCCGAGGAGCGACTGGGCCGTCTCGCTGATGTCGCGGATGACGACGCGCAGGTCCTCGGAGCCGCTCCAGTGCTTGCGGGCGTAGGGCTCGAGGTCGCCGCCGAAAGCCTGGGACAGCACGGCGGTGCCGAGCACGAGGTCGTCCAGGAAGCCGGCGCCGCCCAGCAGGGCTTCCGGCAGGAGGTCGATGGGCAGGATGAAGTAGGCGAGCGCGCCGCCGATCAGGGCCCGGGTCGAGCCGGGAACCTCCTTGTCGAGCGCCAGCCGCGCCAGCAGGATGAAGACGTCCGGCACGAGCAGCAGCGCCCGCACGGTGCCTTCGGTCAGCTTGGCGCCCCGCTTGCCCTCGCGCTTCTCGATGGCGTGGAGGATCCCCTCGCGCAGCCGGTCATAGAAGCTCAACAGGCCCTTGCTGGGCATCCGCGCGCCCGCTCCGAACGCCTCTTCGGCATCCCGCTCGGCCTTTTCGGCATCGAAATTCTCGAAATCCTCGGCCACGGCGGCGGAAAGCTCGTCGGCGTGAGGACGGGTCAGCGGGTCGTCGTCAATCGTAGGGTTCTTGGGCATGTCAGTCTCCAGGCGCAGTCTATCCTCTTCGTCCTGGGTTCAATAGCCGTGCCATGAAGGGCACAGGTGGTATTTTCCGAGGACCATGGACCCTCGACCTTCCCACACGATCTCCTCCCTCGAGCAGTTGACCGCCCTCTACGACCCGCCGAGCGAGCGCGTCCTTCTCAAGCAGATCGACCACCTGGACGAGCACTGCCGGGCCTTCATCGCCGCCGCGCCCTTCCTGGTCCTCGCGACCTGCGGCCCGGCCGGCGTGGACTGCTCGCCGCGGGGCGACCAGCCGGGCTTCGTCGAGGTCGAGGACGACAAGACCCTGCTCCTCCCCGACCGCCGGGGCAACAACCGCATCGACAGCCTCAGGAACATCCTCGCGAGCCCGGCCGTCGGCCTGATCTTCCTGGTGCCCGGCGTCCACGAGACCTTCCGGGTCAACGGCCGGGCGCGGATCAGCGTCGACCCGGCGCTGCTGGCCCGGTTCGCCGTCGACGGCAAGGCGCCGAAGTCCGTCCTCGTCGTCACGGTCGACGAGGCCTTCGTGCAGTGCGCGCGCGCCCTGGTGCGCTCCGACCTGTGGAATCCTGCCCGCCACGTCCCCCGCGCCGAGCTGCCGAGCCTCGGCACGATCCTCGCGGCCCACACCGGCGGCAAGGTGGATGCCGCCGAGTACGACTCCCAGTGGGAAGCGACGGTACGGCGGACGCTGTACTGAAGAAATGCGGCGGGTGCGATACAATCAGCCAACGCGCTTCCCCCGGCATGTCTTCTCGGGGCCCGAGGTCGGGGCCGGGGGTGAGTTTTCGCACTCTCATCATCAAGAGGATGGACCATGGCCAAGCCGAACTACCAGCACGAGAAGCGTCAGAAGGATCTGGCACGGAAGAAGAAGCAGGACGAGAAGCGTCTGCGCAAAGCCAACAAGGACGCGCAGCCCAAAGAGGATCCGAGCCCGGTTCCGGTCGAGGGGGAGACCCCTCCCTCCTAGCCTTCTGGAGCGGGCTGATGGGCTGAGCGGAGCCTCGATCGTGGCGCGGCGCTTCCCGCGCCCCTCCGCTATGGGCGGCGGGGAATTGCCTGTTCAAGGCAGGCACCCGCCCAAGCGATCCGTCGTGCGTCGGGTCTCCGCCGGCTTCTTCAGGATAACGGCGGCTTCTCCAGAGCGACGCAAGCTTCTTCACGGCAATGTCGGCTTCTCCACGCCGCCGTCATTTTCTCCAGGCCAGTGTCGGCTTCTCCAAGGCGGCGTCAGCTTCTCCAGCGCGACTGAGTCTTCCCCAGGACAATGTCGGCTTCTCTACGGCGCCGTCATTTTCCCCAGGACGATGTCGCCTTCTTCAAGACGGCGTCAGCTTCTCCAGCGCGCCTGAGTCTTCCCCAGGACACTGTCGGCTTCTCCACGGCGCCGTCATTTTCCCCAGGACGATGTCAGCTTCTTCAAGACGGTGTCAGCTTCTCCAGCGCGACTGAGTCTTCCCCAGGACAATGTCGGCTTCTCTACGGCGCCGTCATTTTCTCCAGGCCAGTGTCGCCTTCTTCAAGACGGCGTCAGCTTCTCCGGCGCGACTGAGTCTTCCCCAGGACAATGTCGGCTTCTCCACGGCGCCGTCATTTTCCCCAGGACGATGTCGGCTTCTTCAAGACGGCGTCAGCTTCTCCAGCGCGACTGAGTCTTCCCCAGGGCAATGTCGGCTTCTCCACGGCACCGTCATCTTCTCCAGGACGATGTCGCCTTCTTCAAGGCGATGTCAGCTTCCTCAAACCGAATTAGGTTCCAGGCGAGAGCAGCCAGCACCGCCCCCCGACCGGCTTCACCCGAGGGAAAGTCATCGGCCCCAAAGGCCGCATCGTTTTCCCCGAGGGGAAACTCGTCAGGGAAGCAGGGAAGGTGGCCGGGATTTCAGGGCCGGCCTTCCGCCCTTTGGGGAAAATAGTCGGGAAGGCGGGAAAAATCACCGGGGGTTGAGGCCGGGCCTTCCGCCCCGCGGGGAACACGGTCGGGGAACTCGGGAAAACCGTCGGGGAAGAGGGGAAAGCGGTCCAGCGAGTGGGGAAAATGGCCGGGGAGGCAGGGAAAATGGTTGGGGGACCCGGGAAAACGACCGGGCGGTCGGGGAAAATGACTTGGCGGCCGGGGCGGACGGCTGGTTTCTCGGGGCTGATCGTCCGGCAACGCTGCACGACGGCTGGGGAAGGCTCCCCGGTTCCCCGGTAGCGTTCCAGATTGGGAATAAGGGAATAGGTTCCAGGCGAACAAAGCAGGATGTCATAAATTAGGCACGGCGTCGTAGCTTATGACGCCGTGTCGTGTTTTTAAAATCGATGGCTCCCGCAACGAAAGGCCGCCGTTCCTTTGGTCTCCCGTTGCTCTCCCCGTTTGTGCCGGCCGCGATCGCTCAACCTCAAGGGGAAAGCGCATGGCATATCTCACTGGAACCGCACGTATAAGTCGATGCCGCGAAGAATCTTATCCGCGCGTAGCTGCACGTATAAGCCGCGGGCTTATCGGCAGCAAGCTCCACAACCCCTTCAGTCGAAGCGAGATACCGGCCCACGCTCCCGGGCCTGGAATGCTTATCGTGCCCGTATAGCGTTCCAGCCCCCGGATTCTTATCCGGGCGGATATGCCTTGAACGCCCGCTGCCTCAACAAGATAACCTCCCGAGCCTCGCCTGCCGGCTCAGATCAAGGTGAACCTCCCGGCCAGGGTCTTTCTACGTTGTCAGGCCCGTCGTTGACGATGAAGAGGAAGCGGCGTAGAATTGGATACATACGCAGAATCAGGGACATACAAAAGTCCAAGTAAGCCGTCCAGGCGGAGATTGTCACCACGATAAGTATTCTGGGCCGAAAGGGCCCACGGTTAATCTAGAGGTTGAACAAAACCGCTACGCGGTAGCTCCTTCTGTAGAAATCATTTCTATTCTGGTAGTGTAGGCCATAGTTCTGCCATCCGAGTACTCTTTCGGGTCTAACTTCCCGAAAGGAGACACGGCATGGGAGAAATGCGCGATCGGATGGAGCAAGAGCTCAGGCTGCGAGGATACAGCCCACGGACCCTTAAGACCTACGTCAGCGCCGTACGCAATTTCGTCAAGTATTCCAGGCTGCCCGCCGAACAGATGGGGGCCGGCGAAGCCCGAGCCTATGTGCTCCATCTTATCGAGGAGAGACAGGCCTCTCGTTCGCTGGCCATTCAGGCGGTCTGTGCTTTGCGTTTCTTTTATACAAAAGTGCTCCGAGTTCCTTTTGAGCTCGATGATCTTCCCTTCGTCAAAAGGCCGAAGACTCTGCCCTGCACGTTAATGGAAAAGGAGGTGGCGGCCCTGCTGAGGGCGGAGCCGAACTTGAAGCACCGCGTGGTTCTCATGACCCTGTACTCGGGAGGATTGCGACTGCAGGAGGCTCTTCAACTCCGGCTCGCGGACATTGATAAGGCGGGAATGAGAATCCGCATCCGTGCCGGCAAGGGAGGCAGGGATCGATATGTGATGCTGTCTCCCACGTTGCTCAGCGCTCTCCAGGACTATTTCAAGCAATACCGACCCGAGAAGTGGCTCTTCTATGGCCAGAGCAAGTCCGATCCCCTCCAGCCGCGCACAATCCAGAAAGTGATCAAGGCGGCGGCTCTGGCGGCCAAAATCCGCAAGAACGTGACTCCGCACGTCCTGCGGCACAGCTTCGCCACGCACTTGCTCGAGCGCGGCACCAATCTGCGCTATATCCAGGAGCTGCTCGGCCACAGCAGCATCAAGACCACCATGATTTATACCCACGTCAGCAGGCGTTCCCTGAGCGAGGTCGTCAGTCCCCTGGACTGGCTGGAAACAGATGGCAAGGAACGGTCCAAGACTCCGCCCAAGGCTCGGCGAAAGTAGTCGGGAGACCGGATGGCCTCCTCCGGACTGGAGGTGGCTGAGATCGTCCGTCGCTTCGGACCGGCTTTCCGAGAAACTCATCGTGGCCACCTGAACCGGTCTCAGCTTCGGACGCTGGGAGCCATCGAAACCTGCCGTACTGCCGCCTTGGGCGGTCATGTCTACGAGTGTGCCCACTGCGGGGCTGAAAAGATCGTCTACAACTCCTGCCGTAACCGTCACTGTCCCAAGTGCCAGGGGCTTGAGAAAGCGCGTTGGCTGGAGCAGCGCTGTGAAGAGCTGTTGCCGTTGCCGTACTTCCACGTCGTCTTCACTCTGCCGGAAGAGCTCAATCCCCTGGCCCTGAGAGATCCCCGGCTCCTCTACGACCTTCTCTTTCGCTGTGCGTCGGGAGACCTTGCTGAAGATTGCCGCCGATCCCAAGCACCTGGGAGCTCGCATCGGTGTGCTCGCGGTGCTCCACACCTGGGGCCAGAAACTGAACCTGCACCCTCATCTCCACTGCATCGTCCCTGGAGGCGGGCTGTCGCCCGATCACAAGCGTTGGATCGGCAACTCGCCGGCTTTCTTCCTGCCGGTGCGGGTGCTCAGAAATCTTTTTCGAGGCAAAGTCCTGGCGGCCCTCAAGGTGGCAGAGCAGAAGGGGGATCTACCCTCCGGCTGCCTGCCGGACCTCAAGGCTCTCTACCGCAAGGCCTGGGTGGTCTACTGTAAACCGCCGTTCGGCAGCCCCGAGCAGGTGCTCGCCTACTTGGGGCGCTACACCCACCGGGTCGCGATCTCCAACTTCCGGCTGGTGCGGATCGACGAGGCGGGAGTCACCTTCAGCTGGAAGGACTACGCCGACCAGAGCCGCCTACGGGAGATGACGCTCTCCGGCGAGGAATTCCTGCGCCGGTTTCTTCTGCACGTGCTCCCTGATCGTTTCGTGCGCATCCGTTACTTCGGCTTGCTGGCGAACCGCCACCGGCAAGAGGACCTGGCCCGTTGCCGGGAGCTTCTGCTCGGGGGCTCCCCAAGGCCAAAGTTCGAGAAGACGAACTGGCGGGAGTTGTACCAGAAGCTAACGGGCCTCGATCCAAGCCAGTGTGAGGTATGCGGTCAGAAGGCCCTGCGCCTGGCCCAGGAATTGGCTCCGAGCCCCAGACGAGAAAGGCCGCCTCCCTGTGACTGAAGATTCATGGCTTGATTTCTCTTTTTCTACGCGCTCCCTCGGAGATCGGAATCGGTGTGTCCGGACGGCTTCTGCTGTATACTCGCTGAAACGAAATCGCTGGCAAAGAGGCTGAGTGTGGAGCAGAATTTGAACCGGAAGGCTCTTTTCAAGGCGGAACGGCGCCTCTCGGTACTGGAGAGGCAGCCGGGAGGCTGTGCCGCGGAGCCCCCTCGGAAGATTCAATTTCCATAGCAGGCAGCTCAGGCTCGCCCGCGGCTTCGTTCAACCAGGGTCTATCCGAAATCCTCCACGATCGGTGGAGGACGACGGGGAGATTTCGTAGGAGGACTTCAGATAGACCCTTTCAGGTTGGCCGGCATAACACAAGCCACGGGAACGCTGAGAGCAAGATCCGTTCATGCTCAGTCACGCCGGCGTTGGGGAACTCTCGTGGGAAGCTCTGGTGGGCCCCGGCAGTATTTGAACGATCTTCGCTGGTCTCAGGAGATTCGCTCGCCAATCAAGAAACTATGCCCGGAGCCCGGAAGCGATCTAGGTCCAAACTCATGGCACTCAAGCGGCTTCAAGACACGCTGTCTGTCCGGTTCCTGAAGACTGCACCGTTGCAGCGTCCAAAGGCGGTCCTAACGGGAGCTTTCTCCTGAGGCTAAGGGCATGAATCAGCAGTTCATCGTCCCTGCGGTTGCTGAGCGACTGCTGAGGTTCCTTCAAAAGCGCGACAATCGGCATGCTCTGGTTCTTGGCGGGCCGGGATCGGGGAAGACCTCCCTGCTAGCCTACGTCGCGGAGCAGCTGAAGGTTGGCGGCGCGATAGTGGCAATGATCAGCGCCAGTGACGAGCCGTCAGTCGATGCGCTGGTTGCGCGAATCGCACGCGCGCTTGACATTGATGAGTCACTGGCAGTTTCTGACGTCCGTGCGCTGCAGGGGAGCCTCGACCTTCACCTGATGTTGCGGCAACTCCGAAAGATCGGAAGGCCGGTCTTTCTCTTTGTCGATGACCTCGACGCAGTCCAAGAACTTGGGAGTCTGGCCTCGCTACTCGAGAACCTATTGGTCGAGGCACAGGGAGTACTACGCGTTGTCCTGGCTTCGCGTCCGACCGGTGTCGTTTCACGGTTCCAGCGCTCCCGTATCGTAGACAGTTTCGAAGTGACTGGACTGGGCCTCGCCGAAGCGAAGGCGTTTTTGCAGCGTGCCGTGGGCGAATCCATACCGCCAGAAGCATTGTCTCAGATACTCAGTATTGCCAACGGCAATCCACGTATTCTTCAACTTGTCGCCGAGGCGGTCAAGCAATCCGGCGCCGCCGATGTTATCGACCGACTGGCACAGGGTGCGCCGGCGCTACAGGATGCTCTGCTCCAGCTCATCTTTGACCTGAAGAATAGATCGGCAGCGGAAAAGGCGCTCTTGGGCTGCCTTGCCGTATTCGAATTGGCGACACCGCAACAATTACGGGCAACCACAGGTCTAGACCCACTGGAGATCAATGAGGCATTAGAGTCTCTCAGTCGCGGAGGGCTGGTCGCGCAGATACGCTCAGACTGGAGTTTCTCGCATAGACACCTTTTCGAGGTCGCTCCACGGCTGTTGTTTCCGGCTTTCACCGTAGCTCCCGAACAACTTTCGTTTGGAGCAGAAGCCGCGGAACAAGACGCGCTGCTGGAATCGCAGTTTGTGGCGCCGCCGGACCTATCTCAGATCATGTCAGGAGACAAGACTATCGTTCTCGGTGATCGCGGCGCCGGGAAGAGTGCCGTATTTCGCAGTCTGGGTGGGTTCCGGACGCAAGGCACGCTTCAAGTAGTGGCTCAACCACCGAACGTCGTCGTTGCGCCGTCCAAAGATCCGGCCACATTTCTTCAAAAATACAGCGCGAGGGACGGCGGAGCATCATCGCCAGATCGCTTCAAGGCACTCTGGCTTCTCTTTTGCGCCGCGCTTGCGGCGCGTGAAGTGCACCCGCGTGTCCTCCATACTTCTAGCGGCAAACGGTATGCAGCCGTCGCGTGGCGGCTGCTTCGCCACGTTGGATGGGACAGTAGCATTCGGGGAGAACACAGCCTCCACAAGATGTGGGAAGGAGCGAAGAGGCTGCTGCCTCACAAAGTCTCATTCTCGGCCGGTCCAGTCACAATCGAGCCAGAGTGGTCGCGTTCAGAAGCAGGGTCACCACGTGGTGGAATGGAAATTGACGACTTCATCAATCGCACTGACGCGGTGCTAACTGGGCACAGCACACAGTTGCTCATCGTCGTCGATCAGATCGATGAGCTTCACAAGTACGACCGACAAATGCAGGAGGCGATGGTGCAAGGTCTCTTCTTGGCGGAGACCTACTTGTCCCAAACAAAAGCGGTTCGCCTCATTGTTCTTCTTCGTACCGATTTATACGAGGTCTACGATATTCAGGAGAAGAACAAATTTGTGTCTCGGACCGTTAGCCTCACGTGGAACTGGCCTCAGATTGTTCTTCAAATGCTGGGGCGTGCGTTTGCCAATGAGAGACTGCGAATGATCTCCATGGGCGTCACAAGTCTCGGCGTGACGACTGGCACAGCTGAGTTACATTTGCGACTTCTCTTTCCCGCCGCTGTGGAAGGGAAGCCCGCACAGGACTGGCTCCATGAATCGCTAAGGAACGGCCGTGGGGATGTCGCGCCGCGACAGATCATACTCTTCCTCAATTTTCTCAAGCAACGTGCTCGAGGCGAACGCCGTCACATTCCGGTCTTCAGCGAAACTGAGCTCGTCGCCGCCATGCGCGACGTCTCTGAGAGTGCCTTCGAGGAGGTCGTGAATGATTTTCGTGTTGCGGTGGGCTTTGTGAGAAACTGCAAGAGCGGGAAGATCTCGGTATTCAGAACGAAGGATGTGGAAAAGCTGTTCGACACCAGCGAAGGTCCCATCAACGTGCAAATCGATCTACTGGAGCGACTTGGCTTTCTTGCCCGAGAAATAGTCAGCGACAATGGTGTTGCTGTACCGCAGTTTAGCGTTCCAGTTTTATACTCGCGATGTTGGTCGCTTAGCTGATCCCAACGCCGCTCGCCTACAAGGCTCAGAAGCGGAGGACAACTGACAGCTCTTCAATACAGAGGCTCTTGAAGACCCTTCGCCAATGAGATAGCGCCTGAGCTGCTTGGCACCTCCGCTCCGCTCCTGTGCCAAACAGCTTGGAACCGAATCTGCGTCCAAAGCGTAGGTGGTACAACACGAGCCAGCTTGGTGCCTCCGCTACGCTCCGGACACCAACCTGGCAATTGCGGGTAGCGGAACGACTAGCCACAGCGCGGTACCCAGGGTAGAATTGGAGAAGCTGCTGGAGAGGAGAAGTTGCATACAAATATCGCAACGTATCGGTAGTGCGGCCAACCCCAAGCGGTCGAGCGGACGGAAACCGCAAACAGCGCGGTTTCCGCGCGCTCACCGCCTAAGCGTTAGCCGCTAGCCAGTAACTGAGTTTTGGAGGTGCTAGAATGTTTCCGGAGCATTTGCTGCAGCTGTTCCGCGAAGAGGCCGGAGGATGTGTTAACTGTGGCTCTCAAGATTGGGGAGAAGTCAGCCTTCCTGAAAAATCTCTCCTTAGGCAAGCTTCATTTACTCTTGACGGAGCAGGTGTAGCCTGTCAGGAGTGTAAGTGCTTATTTGTTCCTACCAGCATCGTCGATGCCGAAGGTAGGCTTCAAAAGCTCGCCGATCTAAACTTGGTTCGTGCCTCTTCGTTTAAACGTGCATGTATATTCTCCCTACCACCCCCACCGTCTACTCATGTATATCACGTGGTGGTTGGCCCAGAATTTCTGAATCAGTCTGGCGCGTCCGTTCTTGGCTCTTTAATTATGCTAGTCGTCACCAGTACCTTCCTTGCGCGAGAAACGAAACAACTGCTTGATATAGGAGTTGATGGCTATCATAATGATCCTCGACCACTATGGGAGATTCCTGAAGTCTGTAACTGGTTTTTCCAAATCCATGAACAACTCCCATATCTTCCCTTCTGGCTTACAACGGAAAGTTTCAAAATCTATCTTATGGCCGCGAGCGCCGGAGCGTCGGAGCAGTTCATTGCTGAGCTTGCGTCTCGTTTGCCAACTGACTGGAGCGAACGAGAGTTCCTGTTGGGGAAAAGCTCACTAGAAAGACGTCAGAGGAAGGCGGTGACGCTTTCCACCTTAGTTCTTGACGGCTACTCATTTGTCGACAGAGTATTTGGAAAATACCCAGAGGCCTTAGATCGTGTGGTCTCATCAGGTAATGCTAGGATTCGTGGTGCAGTAGAACAATGATCGGCTAACACAAGCGGTCGAGCGGACGGAAACCGCAAACAGCGCGGTTCCCGGAATTAGGTTCGGAATTAGGTTCCAGGCGAAAAGTAGAAAGAAGAGAACTTTCCTCCGCTCGGATCCGAATTCGCGCCCTTGAGCCTGGAGTTTAATGCCTGAAGCGATCGGTGAGCGGGAGAATGGAGCTGACGAGTAGGCGCCCATCCTCAGTTTTCAGTAAAAACCGCCTGGTTGCGCACACCTCGGCCTGAACCTCCACACGAGGGAGGCTCAGGGATCAGATCAGATCTACAGCAATCAAGACAGCTAACCAACCACGAACGGTAGAGCGGGTGGGAAGCTCCCGCTTGGGAACGACACCGCCCGGTTCCCGGCCCGAAGCTTCTGGGCAGCCTCCCGGAAAGCCGCCACGAACCACGCGTAACCGGCGTAAAGCTCTTGGCGTATCGCCTTGCTCAGGACATGGAAAAGTGGCGCAGGAGACTTCTTGGAGTGCGCCGGACGCTTGTGTGGGTCTTGGCCGCGAATGGCGGCAACCCCGAGAACCTGTCTTCTCGTTCTCTGACGCTCAACCGCGGCATCCGACTCGATCTCCGCGACCAGATCGGCGGCGAGCCTCCTCTGGGCCTCGACTGGGAGATGCTCCCAGCATGGCAAGGGAGAGAGGACGAGCGTCTCGGACGTGGCGTAGCGCAAGCGGTCGAAGCTCTCTCCGCGCCGGCGGGCGGCGTACTCCTGGGTCCGGTCGAACCATGTGCCCTTCATCGGCACGCCCTCTACGAGCGCACGCGCACAGTGGACGCCGGGCCACTCGGAGACTCGTTCGACCAGGTTCTCCTTGACCCCATGCGCCAGCAGGTACCTCAGCCGGGCTACCTGAGCGGCGGCCTCATTGCTGATCACGATCGCCTGATATCTCCGGGCCCAGACCTTGTCGGGCCAATCGACGAGGCGACCCAACTCGCGGGCGAGATTGGAATTCAGGTAGCGCATGAAGTTGGCGAGTTGGCGGGCATCGTCGACGTACAGGAGTAAATGGAAGTGGTTGGAGATAAAGGAAAAGCCACAGCACCGGACCGGGTACGTCCGTTGGGCCCGCGCCAGGACGCCGACGACGATGTCGTCGAGCGCCGGGCTGGGGCGAAGGAGGAAACGGCTTTGAAGCGTCCGGCAGGTGACCTCGACGAGCGCACCGCCTTCGGGGATGTAGCGGAGTCTTCGGCTCATACCCCAGATAAGACGTAAAAACCGCCTCCAATCTTGCAAGGCCCCGCCGGGCTTGAGTTTGCGAGGGGGGTTTTTGTTCGTTTCGATCCTTCTAGAAAGGTCCCTAAAGCTTGACGGGACGTGATGGCACTCCTTTCGGCGCCAATCCCAGATCCAGTCAGATTCGCAAACGAGGAACGAAAACCGGCTCCTCGGTGTCTAACGGCTCAGGAGGAACGAGCGATGAGATACGAAAGGTTGGTGCCGGTCTTGTTGGCCTTGACGCTGGGCGCGGGAGGAAGCCTCGCGTCTCCCGTGCGTGGTGCCGAAGGCCCCAAGGCCGTGGAGGCAGAATTGGAGACGCCGTTCGTGCTCGGCGTCGGCGAGACGGGGAGAGTGGAGCCCGAGGGCCTCGAGGTCACGTTCCGCTCGGCCTCCGACGACTCCGGCTGCATGACTCCCACGGACTGCTCGGTAGCGACGTTCAAGGGCACCATCGCCATGCGCCTGGAGGAGGACAGCGATCTGGCTTCGATTCAGGCGATCATGAAGCCGGACCAGTGGATGAGCCTGACCTTCCACGGCTACGTGATCAGCTTCAGCGCCGTCCACCAGGCCAGCAAGGACCGCCTTGAAGCAACCTTCACGGTGGTCAAGGCTGAAGAGGAGGAGGCGGAGGAGGACGGTTCACGCCTCTAGAACAGATACGCCAGCGCGAACGCCACCTGCGAGCCCATCATCATCAGGTACATGTGCTTCCAGGATGGGTGGTTCTCCGTCTCGGTGAGCGAGTTGGGATCGCGCAGCAGCAGGTACACCGTGTAGATGCCCCAGAACGTGAACACGATCCCGAAGGTGGTGAGGATCCACGGGTTGCCGGTGAGGATGGCATGCTCCGGGTTTTGCGGATCGGGCAGATAAGCGCCCAGTGGCACGAACAGCCAGGGGAGCACGAAGAAGGGGGCGATGATCCAGATGGCCTTCTTGACCCCGTAGACGATCGGCAGCGTCTTGCAGCCGCCGGCGCGGTCCCCCTCCATGTCGGCGAAGTCCTTGGTGGACGCGGCGCCGATCAGGAAGAGCCCGATCACCCCGCCGATGTACCAGGGCTCCGTGTAGGCCACGTGAGCCACCATGGCCCAGCCCGCTACCTTGAGCAGAATGCCCCGCGGGATCGCGATGGTGAAGTTGGCGAGCATGCCGCGGGTCTTGGTGCGGCCGAGCTCCGGCGCCGAGTAGATGAAGGTGAAGAGCAGCCCCGCCAGGTAGATGAAGAAGGTCACGTGCTGGGAAGTGGGCGCCGTGAGCTTCGCCTGGAACGTCTCGTAGGGATAGGGCACCACCAGCCAGGTGGGGATCAGCGCCAGGGCGTAGAAGATCCAGGTGAAGCCCCAGGCCTCGCGGATCGACAGGGCGCCGGTGACCAGCGGCCGATTGGGCTTGTTGAGGCGGTCGATCTCCAGGTCGTAGACCTGGTTGATGGCGTTCGAGGCCGCGTTCATGAAGCTGGCGCAGAGGGAGCCCAGGACCACCGTGAGGATCACCGAGAGGGTGAGGCTCCGGCTGGGATCCGGGTTGTGCACCGAGCCGAAGGCGCAGACGGCGCCGGAGACGATGCCCAGCAGCGGCGGCAGCAGCGTGAAGGGGCGCGCGAGCTGGGCATAGAGCTGGAGCTTGGTCTCGGCCGGCTTGCCCGGCATGGAGCTCGAAGGGGACACGGCTGCGGACTTCATAGGCGACCTCAGAGGACCCAGCTCGTGAACGCCACGGCGACCAGGGCCCCGACCAGTGTGTTGAGAAAGTTCAGCGCCTCGTTGTCGAGCAACTGCCGCTTCTCGAGGGCGGCACCGACGACGCTCTCGAACGTGGTGCCGATGAAGGCGGCGATCACGACCGCCACGGCGCCCAGCCAGGGGAAGAGGCCGAGCGCCGCTCCGAGGGCCGCGATCACCGCCGAGGCGAAGATGCCCGCGAGCGTGCCTTCGAGCGAGACGGCGCCCTCCGTGCCGCGCGGCACGGGGCGGAAAGTCGTGATCAGGAAGGTGCGGCGGCCGAGGAGCTGGCCGATCTCGCTGGAGGCGGTGTCGGCGGCGGCGGTGGCGAAGGCGCCCGCGAAGGCGAGGCCGAAGGCGGCCGGAAACGGCGTCAGGGCCGCGAACAGCGCGCAGGCCGTGGCCACTCCGGCGTTGGCGAGGGCGTGCCGGGCTCCCCGGCGTCCCTTGTTCTCCTGGGCCAGCTTGGCGGCGGCCTTCTTGCGATAGCCGAGCTTGGTGCAGGCGCTGCCGATGACGAAGAACGCCAGCAGCAGGAGGTAGCCCCGCCAGTCCAGGAAGGCGTAGATGACGAAGCCCACCAGGAAGCCCGCGATCACGCCGGAACGGTCCACCGTGCGGGCCGCGTAGGCCGTGCCGGCCAGGGCCGCGTTCACGAGGACGGCGAGGAGGAGCCGGAGGGGCAGGCCGTCCCGCGCCAGGAACTCCCCCCAGCGCCCTTCGGTCAGGACGAGGCCGAGCAGGAACAGGCCGGAGACCAGCGGCACGCCGATGTTGTCGTCGAGCCCCTGGGGCAGAGACTCCAAGGCGGCGGCGAGGACGGCGGTGGCGAAGCAGACCGCCAGGGCGAATCCGAGATCGTAGGTGTGATCCCGCGGCGTCCAGATCAGCAGCGCGGTCGCCGCGATCGTGCCGAAGAGGACGTAGGCGAGCGTGCCCGCCCAGCTCTTGCGGGGATTCCAGGAGAGCTTGCGCCGGCCGAGGGTCATGCCCACGATCGAGGCCATGCCGTCGCCGAAAGCGAGGATGCCCCAGGCGGCGGCCGCCACCTCCAGACGCTGGTTGAAGGCCAGGATCAGCAGCAGCACGGCCAGGGGATAGAGGATGATGCCGAGCGAGGAGCCGGCCGCGTGCTCGGCGTCGCGCCAGAGCCGCCGGCCGCCGATCCTGGGCAGCAGGAACAGGTTGGAGGCGAGGGCGCAGGCGGCGAGCACGGCCGACCACCAGGGCCCCAGGTAGTGCAGGGCGAAGGCGATCAGGCCCACTCCCATGTGGACGACCTTGCGGGCCAGCTCGCCTCTTGTCAGCGCCATTGCCCGGTCTCCTTGAGCCAGGCGACGGTCGAGGCGAGCCCTTCCGCGAACGGGCGCCAGCGGTAGCCCAGCTCCTTCTCGGCGCGGGACGAGTCGTAGGCCCAGTCGTGCTTGTAGACGTCGACGAGGTCCGGCGTGAGCTGGGGCGTGGTGCCGCGCAGCCCGGCCCAGGCCTTCTGGGCCGCGCCGGCCGCCTTGGCGAGCGGGTCGGGAAAGCGGAGGGCGGGGATTTTCGCGCCGGTCAGCCGTCCGACGGTGGCGTAGAAGTCGCCCTGCGTCACGTTCTCGCCGCCCAGCATGTAGCGCCCTCCGGGACCCGGCTTCTCGATGGCGAGGGCGACGCCACGGGCGACGTCGTCCACGTAGACGTAGTTCCAGCGCCGCTCGGGCCGGCCGATCAGGCCCGGCAGACGGCCGTGGATCAGGTCCAGGATGTGGCGCACGACGATGTTCCCCTCGGTCATCTCGCCCGGCCCGTAGATGACGCCGGGATAGACGACGTCGAGGGGCGCGCCGGCGGCGATGGCCTTGCGCGCCATGCGGTCGGACAGGGTCTTGGTGCGCTCGTAGTCGTTGATCCAGACCCGGTCGCGCGCCTCGGCCCTCTCGTCGAGCACGCCGCCCGGACCGCCCTCGGTGGGGCCGAGGGCCATGAAGCTCGACACGTAGAGCACCCGCTCCACCGATCCCGCGGCCTCGGCGGCGGCGAGGACGGTCTGCAGGCCGCCGACGTTGATGCGGTCGAAGTGCTCGCGCGGCGCCAGGATCTTCACCAGCGCCGCCGCGTGGAGCACGGCGTCGCAGCCCGCGATGGCCCGCACGAGGCTCGACCGGTCCGTGACGTCCCCCTCGGCGAACTCGACGCCGGCGGGGAACCGCTCGCGCGACGAGCCGCGCCGCACCAGGAGCCGCAGGGCGTGCCGGGGCGCGAGCTCCGAAACGATGCGGCGACCGAGGAAGCCGGTGCCGCCGGTGACGAGGATCTTCATGGCGATTTTAGATTCCGGATTTTATCCAAAATCTCTCCAAAGGTCCGTCAGCGCATCGTCCAAGGTTCGCCGGGGCTCCCAGCCGAGGGCCCGCAGGCGGCTCGGATCGCCGGCCAGACAGGGGATATCGTAGGGCCGCGACGGGTAGACCCCCTCCTTCACCTCGGCGGCGACGCCCGAGATCCTCTGGAGACGCTCGAGGACTTCGCGCATCTGGACGGCCTTGCCGCTCGCCAGGTTGTAGACGCCGCCCGGCGTCCCCTTCTCGGCCAGCAAGCGGTAGGCGGCGGCGCCGTCGTCGACGTGCACGAAGTCGCGCCGGGTGGAGAGATCGCCGACCTCCAGCACCGCCTCCCGCTCGCCGCGCCGGATGGCGGCAAGCTGGGAGGCCCAGGAGGGCAGAGCGAACTTCGGCGCCTGCTCGGGACCGATCAGGTTGAAGGAGCGGACGATCACGGCGCCGTGGGCCACGGCCAGCCGCTCGGACGCGGCCTTGGTCAGGGCGTAGGGGGTCTGGGGAGCGATGCGCCGGTCTTCGGAGATCGGCTGCTCCGCCTCCGGGACCGTGCCGTAGACGTCCCCGCTCGACGCGATCACCACCGGCCGCCCTTCGGCCGCGGCGAGCACGTTCTCGGTGCCCACGACGTTGACCCAGAAGTAGTCGGGCATGTGCTCCCAGGACCAGGATTCTCCGATGTGGGAGAGGCCCGCCAGGTTGACGATGGCGTCGGGATTGGCGGCCCGCACGGCCCGGTCCAGGCTGGCCCGGTCCGCCACGTTGCCCTCGTAGGCCTCGACGCCCGCGAAATGGGGCGGGGCATCGAGATAAAGGCCGCTCACCCGGTCCCCCTGCTCGAGCAGGTAGCGGGTGAGCCGCGAGCCGACGAAGCCGGCGATGCCGGTGATCAGGACGTGCATGCGGGCCGGCTACTCCGCCCGCTTCCGCAAGGCCAGCTTCTCCCGCCAGTAGTCGAGGAGGTCCTTGACGGTCTGCTCGAACGGGATCCGCGGCTCCCAGCCCGTGTCGGCCCGGAACTTCGAGCTGTCGCCGATCAGGATCTCGACGTCCGAGGGGCGGAGGCGGTCCGGGTCGACCTCGATCTTGACCTCGACGGTGGAGTACGAGAGCACGAGGTCGAGCATGGCGCGGATGGTGATGCCCTTGCCCGTCGCGATGTTGTAGACCTCGCCCGGCTTGGCCTTGGTGACGGCGAGCCAGTAGGCGCGGACCATGTCGCGCACGTCGGTGAAGTCGCGGACGGCGTCGATGTTGCCGACGCGGATCACCGGCTCCTGGAGCCCCAGCTCGATGGCCGCCACCTGGCTGCAGAAGTTGGAGGTGACGAAGACCTGCCCCCGCCGCGGCCCGGTGTGGTTGAAGCCGCGGGTGCGGACGGCGCGGATGCCGTAGCTCTGGAAATACTGATAGCCAAGGTAGTCCTGCGCCACCTTGGAGACCGCGTAGGGCGACAGCGGCCGCAGCGGATTGGTCTCCTTGATCGGCACCTCGTCCGGGAGCACCAGGCCGTACTGCTCGCTGGAGCAGGCGAGCTGGATGACCGGGTCGAGCTTCAGGGCGCGGACCGCCTCGAACAGGTTCGTCTGCCCGGTGGCGTTGGTGATGATCGTGTCGTTGGGAGCGTTCCAGCTCGACGGCACGAAGCTCTGGGCCGCGAGGTGGAAGATGTAGTCCGGCCGCGTGACCTCGAGCGCGTGGTGCATCGAGGTGTAGTCCCGCAGGTCGGCCTCGACGAGCTTGATCTTCTTGTCGAGGTGCTCCACGTTGTCCATGCGGCTGCGCCAGCGGAAGGTGCCGAAGACCTCCACGCCCGGTTGCTCCGCCAGGATGTACTCCGCCAGGTGGGACCCGGCGAAACCGGTGATGCCGGTGATCAAAGCTCTCATTGGGTTAGCGCCCTCATTGATTTCTCCCTTTTCTCATCCGGGCCAGCGTTTCCGCCAGCCCCAGTTGCCAAGGCTCCACGCGCCGGCCGGCGATCTCTTCGAAACGCGCCACGTCCAGCACCGACCAGGCGGGACGGGGCGCGGGGCGAGGGAGCTCCGCGGTCGTGATGGGGAGCACCTCGACCGCGCCGGACCACAAGCGGGCGATCTCGACGGCGAAAGCGTACCAGGAGACGGGCTCCCGGTTCCGGTAGTGCACGATCCCCGCGGCCCCGAGCCGCACCAGGTCCAGCAGCGCCGAGGCCAGGAAGGGCGCGTAGGTGGGGCATCCCTCCTGGTCCGCCACCACCCGCAGGGGCACCCGGCCGGCCTCGATCAAGCCCACCATCGTGGCCACGAAGTTGGGGCCGCCGGGGCCGAACAGCCAGCTCGTGCGCACCACCAGCGAGCGCTCGTAGGCGAGGGCCCGCCGCTCGCCTTCCAGCTTGCTGCGGCCGTACTCCGACAGCGGCCCGGCCGGCGCGTCCTCCCGGTACGGCTCGCGGGCCTTGCCTTCGAAACGGCCGTCGAAGACGTAGTCGGTCGAGACGTGGACCAGCCGCGCTCCCACCTTGCCGGCGGCCGCGGCGGCGTGGCCCGCCCCCTCGCCGTTGACGGCGAACGCCCGCTCCGGCTCCGTCTCGCAGGCGTCGACCTTGGTGTAGGCGGCGCAGTTGAGCACCACCTCGGGCCGGAACGCCTCGGCCCAGTAGAGGAGGCGGTCGCGGTCCGTGACGTCGGCGTGCCCATGGGAAAGACCGAGAGCGGCCCAGCCGCGGGACCGGGCCTCCTGCACCACCGCCTGGCCCAGCATGCCGGCCCCGCCAAAGACGAGACAACGCATTCAGGTGATCCCGACCTCCGAGTTGTCCCCCAGCATGAAGCGGTAAGCCTTGGGCTTGAAGTCGGTCTTCACGATGCGCACGTTGCGGCCGATCAGCGAGCCGTCGATGCGCAGGGGGATGTCCCGGATCTCGCAGTCGGAGAGGACGATCGAGTTCTCCATCTCGCAGCGCACCAGCGTGCAGCGCTCGCCGATCGAGGTGTAGGGGCCCACGAAGGCGTTCTCGATCCGCGTGCCGGCGCCGATCACGACCGGCCCCCGCACCAGCGAATCGATCAGCTCGGCACCCTCGCCGATCTCGACCCGGCCTTCGATGCGGCTGCCGGCGTCGACCTCGACGCCCGCGCCGCGCCGCGTTTCCAGCCCTTCGAGGACGATGCGGTTGGCCTCCAGCATGTCGTCCAGCTTGCCGGTGTCCTTCCACCAGCCGCGGACGATGTGGGGGTGGACGTCGAGGCCGCGGTCGATCAGGTCCTGGATGGCGTCGGTGATCTCGAGCTCGCCGCGGGCCGAGGGCTTGATCCGTCGCACCGACTCGAAGATCGACGAATCGAACATGTAGACGCCGACGAGCGCCAGGTCGCTCTGGGGCTCCTTGGGCTTCTCCACCAGGCGGTGCACCTTGCCCTCGGCCGTCAGCTCGGCGACGCCGAACTGCTCCGGATTGGGCACCTGGGCGAGCAGGATCTCGGAGTTGCAGCCGAGCGCACGGAACTCGTCCACCAGGCCGGTGATGCCGCCGGCGATCAGGTTGTCGCCCAGGTACATGACGAACGGCGAGTCGCCGAGGAAGCTCTCGGAGATCATCACGGCGTGGGCGAGGCCGAGCGGGGCGTCCTGCTCGATGTAGGTGACGCGGGCGCCGAAGCGGGCGCCGTCGCCCACCGCCGCCCGGATCTCGCTGCGGGTGTCGCCGACGATGATGCCGATCTCTTCGATGCCGGCGGCGACGATGGACTCGATGGCGTAGAAGAGCACCGGCTTGTTGGCGACCGGCACGAGCTGCTTGGCCGAGGTGTGGGTGAGGGGACGCAGGCGCGTCCCCTTGCCTCCGGAAAGGATCAGGCCCTTCATAGGTCGGTCGGTCTCTTTAGTCTTCAGGGCTCGTTGGTCGAGCTGCGGCTGTTGAGGTCGAGGAACGTGCCGACGTTCTTCAGGGTGAGGGACAACCGGATGTCCTTGTCGCGCGTGCGCGGCCCGGTTCCGGCACGGAAGTCCCGCAGCTCGAGGCGGAGGCCGTAGCACTGCGACGCGTAGCTCACCACGAGCTGCTGGTTCTGCAGGAGGCTGTGCTCGAAATCGTAGTTGAACTGCCCTTCGAGCCGCATGTGCCAGGCCGGCAGACCGAGGGCGCCGTTCAACCGCACCTGGTTGCTGACGCTCGTGCCCGTCTCGGGCTGGGACAGGGTGAACCAGGTCGCGCCCAGGTAGTTGCCGGCGCCGAAGCCGTAATTGCCGGTCAGGCCCGTCGAGGAGATGCCGCCGAACAGGGTGTCGTAGTCGGCCTCCAGCTTCAGGCTGATCTTGTCGGTCGGATTGAAGCGCAGCAGCGCCTCGACGGGTCCCGCGGTGGAGGTCACCTGGCGGTCCTGCGACCTCTGCAGCGGCTGGAGGGGATCGAAGCTGTAATTGCGGGCGATCTCGAAGAGCAGCACCTCGCGGGCGGCGCCGTTCTCCGTGTTCGGCTTGCCGAGCAGCCGGTTGTCGAGCGCCAGGCGTCCGCGGTTGGTCGAGAACGGCGTGTCCACCTCGTCGAACAGGGGGACGTGCTCGTCCTCGTCGATGTCGCCCTGATAGGTGTAGGTCCAGCGCGGCTCGATGACGTGCTTGAACTTGCCGAAGCCGCCCACCTTCCAGTCGAAGATGCGGGAGAAGGAGGGGCCGACGATCTGGGAGCTGGCGACCGGGAAGGCACGCGACAGGCTGTCGCCGGTGAAGTCCGTCTGGGTGGCGTTGAGGCTGTCGCCGTACCACGTCAGCCGCTCGCCGCCGGTGACCGAGAGCGAGAGCCACGGGAACGTGCGGATGGGCAGCGTGACCTGCGGGAACAGGTCGACGCGCCCGTAGTTGCCGTTGTAGCTGTTCGGCCGGTCGATCTGGAAGTAGTCGAGCGAGCTTTCGACCTCGAGGTAGAACGGCGTGCGGGCGAGCCGGGTCGAGCGCAGGCGGTACTCGATCTCGGGGAGCCGCCGCTGCTCGATCGTGTCCTCGAAGTTGACGAAGATCTCCCGGCTGCTCAACTGGGCGTTCAGCAGGTGCGGGCCCCAGTTGCCGGAGACGAACGCGCGGCTGTCGATGAAGCGTTGCGTGTTGCGGTCGAAGTCGTGCTCGAAATCGCGGAAGAAGTTGAAGTCCGAGAAGTCCTGGAACTGCACGACGCCGCGCATCCCCCAGGGCAGGTCCTCGGTGGTGTGGTCCCACTCCACCTTCCAGCGCCACTCGTCGAGCTCCGGGTCGCGAACGGTGTAGCCCAGCAGCTCGCCCTTGGTGCCGGCGGTCGGCTGGTAGCGGAAGTCGTTGCCGAGGCCGAGGAAGCTCTTCGAGTAGGTGTCGACGTGGAAGGTCGTGTCGTAGCTGCGCCCCAGCGTCTGGAAGTAGGCGAAGCCCATGGAGGCGCCGCGCCGGTCGGAGTAGCCGATGTTGGGGATCAGGAAGCCGGAGGTGCGCTCGCTCTTGACCGGCCAGAGGATGTAGGGGGTGTAGAAGACGGGCAGCCGCTTGGCGCGCATCGAGGCGGAGCGCACGTGGGCGTAGCCCTCGACCTCCACCCGCGCCTCGCGCATGCGGAAGCTCCAGTCGGGCACGTCCTGGCTGCACGAGGTGAAGATGCCGTCGGTCACCAGGTAGGTGTCGTCGCCCGTCTTCGCCACCTCGGCGCCCTTGAAGAAGTAGTCGGGCGCGACCTGGCCGGTGGAGTTGGTGAGCTTGCCGGTCTTGGTGTTGAGGTCGAAGACCACCGTGTCGCCCGTCAGCCGGCGGGGGCCCTGGTCCAGGATGACGCTGCCCTTGGCGGTGACGATCTTGGTCTTGAGGTCGATCTCCGCCTGGTCGGCCTTGAGGTCGACGTCCTGGTAGCGGATCTGGACGCCGCCGGTGAGCACGGCGAAATCCTCGCGCTTGTACTCGAGGTTCGCGGCGCTGCCGGCCGCGCTGCCGCCGCCACCGCCCTTGCCGTCGCCCGTGAACTTGAGCTGGAAGTCCAGGCGGTCCGGGCCCGCGCCGGGCGGACCGGCGGGCGGCGGAGGCGTCGCCGGCACCGGTGCCGTCTGGGGCGCGCCGGACGGCTGGCCGCCCGGCGGAGCGGGCGGCGCCACGGGCTGGATGGGCCCCGTGGGCTCCACCGGCGGGGTCGTCCCCGGAGGAGCCGTCGAAGTCGCCGGGTTGGGCGCGGCGGCCGGCGGAGTTGCCGGCGGAGTCTCCTGCCGGGCCGCGGCGGGCAGAGCCAGGCAGAGGGTCAGCAGCAGGGCGGACAGGGCAGAGCGTTGTTCGATCATGAGCGCGCTTAGTCTATGCGCTCGACGATCATCGCGGTAGCCTCGCCGCCTCCGATGCAGATGGCGGCGCAGCCCAGGCGCCCCCCCCGCTCGCGCAGAGCGTGCAGCAGCGTGACCAGGATGCGGGCGCCGGACGCGCCGATCGGGTGGCCCAGGGCGACCGCGCCGCCGCGGACGTTGAGCCGGTCCGCCGGCACCTCCAGATCGCGCTGGAAGGCCATCGCGACCACGGCGAACGCCTCGTTGACTTCCCAGAGGTCGATGTCGGCCGCCTTGAGCCCCGCCCGCTCCAGCACGCCGCGGACGGCCCCGCCCGGCGCCGTGGTGAACCGCTGCGGCTCCTGGGCGATCGTCGAGTGGGCGATGATGCGCCCGAGCGGCCGGACGCCCCGCCGGGCGGCCTCGGAGGCCGTGGCGAGCACCAGGGCGGCGGCGCCGTCGTTGATCTTGCTGGCGTTGGCGGCGGTCACCGTGCCGCCCTCCTTCTGGAAGGCGGGCTTGAGCGTCGCGATGCGCGAGAGGTCCGACTTGAACGGCTCCTCGTCGCGATCCACCGCCACCGGCTCGCCCTTCTTCTGGGGGATCTTCACGGGGACGATCTCCTCAGCGAACAGCCCCTTCTCCGTGGCTTCACGGGCGCGGCGGTAGCTCTCGAGGGAGTAGGCGTCCTGAGCCTCGCGGCTGAATTCGTACTCGGTGGCGCAGGCCTCGGCGCAGTTGCCCATGTGCAGGTCGCCGTAGGGGTCCCACAGCCCGTCGTGGATCATGGAGTCGACCAGCTTGCCGTGGCCCAGGCGCAGCCCCTCGCGGGCGCCGGGCATGAGGTAGGGCGCCTGGCTCATGCTCTCCATGCCGCCGGCGACGACGTACTTGAAGTCGCCGCAGCGCAGGTCGTTGGCGCCGATCATCACCGCCCGCATGCCGGAGCCGCAGACCTTGTTGAGGGTGATGGCGCCGGTCGAGACCGGGCAGCCGGCGGCGAGCGCGGCCTGGCGGGCCGGCGCCTGCCCCTGGCCCGCCGTCAGCACGCAGCCCATGTTGACCTGCTGGATCTCATCGGGAGTCAGACCCGCGCGCTCGATGGCGGCGGTAATCGCGCGCGCTCCCAGAGCGTGCGCGGGAAGGCCCGAGAGCGCACCCTGGAAGGCTCCGATCGGAGTGCGCACCGCGCTCAAGATAACGACGTCGTCCATGACCTCTCCTGTGTAGCGGCTTTGGGGGGACTGCTGGCCTCTCTGGCGACCCGGCGGACCGGGCAGCCGATCCTAGCACAACCCTTTCCGGGGCCTGCCCGGCCACGGACAACGGTACAATGCGCCCGGAAGGAAAAGGCCATGCGCTCTCTGGGGATCGATTTCGGCGAGAAACGGATCGGGCTGGCGGTCTCGGACCCCGGCGGCGTGTTCGCCGTGCCGCTGACCACCCTGGAGCGCCGCAACGACCGCTCGGCCCTGCGGCAGATCGCCGAGATCGCCCGCCAGGAGGGGGTCGAGCGGCTGGTCCTCGGCGAGCCGGTGGGGCTCGACGGGCAGCGCGGGCCGAACGCCGAGCGGGTCCGCCGCTTCGGCGAGCGGCTGGCCGGGCTGACGGGGCTGCCCCTCGAGCTGGTCGGCGAAGCGCTGACCACCGTAGAAGCCATCGAGCGGCTGCGGCAGGCGGGCGTCGACACGCGGCGGGAGCCGGCCCGGATCGACGCGGTGGCCGCCCAGATCCTGCTCCAGGAAGCCCTGGACCGGGTCGTAAAACCATAGGGAGGTACGGTGGCGCGAAGCAAGACGGCAGCGGGTGGAAAGAAGCCGCGCGGCGGCAAGGCCGGGTCGGGCTGGCGGAGGGTGGCGATCGGCCTCGGCGTCCTGCTGCTCCTGATCCTGGTGCCGGTCGGCCAGATGGCCTGGTCCTGGTGGAAGCTGCAGCGCCCCTACCAGGGCTACGAGGGCACCGAGAAGCTGGTGGCCGTCGCGCCGGGCACGGGGGCGAGCCAGATCCTCCGGACCCTGGAGAAGGAAGGAGTGCTGGCGGACGCCAAGCTGGCCCGCACCTACCTCATCTACTTCATGGGCGACCCCAAGATGCAGGCGGGCGAGTACCGCTTCCACGGCCCGCTGACCACCGAGCAGGTGCTCCGCATGCTGGTCGAGGGGGACATCGTCACCCGCTCGGTCACCATCATCGAAGGGCTGACGGTGGAGGAGATCGCCGACCAGCTCGCGCGGGCCAAGTTCGGCCGCCGCGAGGTCTTCCTCGACCTGATGCGCTCGCCGCGGCTGATCGCCGACTTCGACCCGGACGCGCCCGACCTCGAGGGCTACCTCTTTCCCGAGACCTACAGCTTCGCCTCCGCCACCCGCGAGCGGGAGATCGTCGAGACCCTGGTGCGCACCTTCCGCCAGCGCTTCGACCGCGAGGTCCGGCCCTCGATGGAACGAGGCTCCCCGGGCCGCACCGTGCGGCAGGTCGTGACGCTCGCCAGCATCGTCGAGAAGGAGGCCCAGGCCGGCTCCGAACGGCCGCTGATCGCCGCCGTCTACCGCAACCGGCTGGACAAGCGGATCGGCCTCGCCGCCGACCCCACCGTGATCTACGCCCTGAAGCGCCTCGGCCGCTGGAACGGCAACATCCGCCGGGAGGACCTGCGGATGGAATCCCCCTACAACACCTACCGCTACGCCGGCCTGCCTCCCGGGCCCATCTGCTCGCCGGGGCTCGCCAGCCTCGCCGCCGCCGCCCAGCCCGCCGACGTGCCCTACCTCTACTTCGTCAGCCGCAACAACGGCACCCACGTCTTCGCGGAGACCCTCCAGGAGCACAACCGCAACGTCGAGACCTGGCAGCGTCAGTATTGGAGAGATCAAAGGCGCGACCAGCGGCGGCGAGCGGCGGGGCAATAGCGAGGCAACGAGAACCTCTCTCACTTTTTGATTGACAGTTCTGCATGCCTGTTGTATCAAGGCAGTAGGAACGAGTCCACAAAACAGTACGGAACGCGCCGTCCCCTCCAGTGGAGAGCCGCTTCAGTGGCGGCGCGCCGTCCGAGAGGAGGCATCTGATGAACATCCCGGAGGAGTTTGGGAAGTATCTGCTTCTCAAGAAATTGACCGAGGATCCGCTCGGAGAGACCTTCCGCGCCGGCAAAGTCGGCAAGGAGGGGAGCATGGAGCAGGTTCTGCTGCTCCGCGTGTTCAACGGCAAGGGACTCGACGGCGAGAAGCTCTGGGCCAAGGTTTCGGGACGGGGCCCCGTCCAGCAGATCCTGAAGAGCCCCAATATCGGCAGCGGCGTCGATCTCGGCCGCGTACGGAGCTTTCCCTACGCCGCCTACGACTACATTTCGGGCAAGAGCCTGGCGACCATCTTCGCCCAGTCGGCCCGGCAGTTCTCTCCCATTCCCACGGACCATGCCCTGCTGGTGGCGGAGCGGCTCTCGCTCGCCCTCGCCGCCGCCCACGAGAGCCGGCTGGGGGACGAGCGGGTGCTCCACGGCTTCGTGGTGCCGCACCTGGTGATGATCTCCAACGAGGGCGAGACCCGCCTCCTCGGCTTCGAGGTGGCCCCCGGCCTGCGCGACCTCGCGGCGGGCGGCTGGCAGGACGACGCGGTCCGTCCCTACCTCTCTCCCGAGACCCTCGCCGGAGCGCCGCTCGGGAAGTCCGACGACGTCTACTCCCTGGGCGCCATCCTGTTCGAGCTGCTGACCGGCGACCGCCTGCCCGCCGCTCCCGCGGAAGGCTACGCGGCGTTGATCGACGGCGTCGTCCTGCCCAACGAGGGCACGCCCCTGCCCGCCCCGGTCGCGGCCCTGCTCAAGAAGAGCCTGGCGCCGCGCGATCAGCGGATCGCCGACGCCGTCACCTGGCACAAGACGGTGTCCAAGCTGATGATCGACGGCCACTTCAGCCCGACGACCTTCAATCTCGCCTTCTTCATGCACAACCTCTTCCGCGAGGACATCGAGCGGGAGAACCAGGAGATCCAGGCCGAGAAGAAGCTGGAGCTGCCGCAGCGGCCGGCGGCTCCGCCGGTGGTGGCCGCCGTCGCCGCCGCCGCTCCTGCACTGGACATGCGCGAGGCGACCGGCGTCCGGCAGGGGACCCTGCCGGGCACCCGCATGCCGGCGGCGCAGGCCGAGCCGTCGAAGAAGGGGCTGTGGATCGGCATCGCCGCGGCCGCCCTGCTGGCCCTCGGCGTCGGCGGCTGGTTCTTCCTCGGGCGCTCCGGCGGCGAGCCCCAGACCGCCGCGCTGAACAATCCGCCGCCCGTCTCCGCCACCACCGAGGCGGCCGCCATGCCGGGCGGGCTCGCACCGGCAGGCGCCCTGGGCACGGAGGCCGGCCCGGCCGCCGCCGCGGGGCCGACGCCGGAGGAGATCCAGGCGCAGATCCAGCAGATGTTCGAGGCCCGCAGCAAGGAGATGGAGTCGAAGTTCAAGACGCAGTACGACGACCGGATCAAGCTGCTCCAGCAGCAGCTCGAGGACAGCCGCAAGTCCGGCGCCGCCGAGCCCAGCCGGCCGGCCCCTCAGCAGGAGCCCGCTCCCGCGCCGGTCGAGACCCGCGCCCAGCGCCCCGAGCCCGCCGTGGCGGCGCCGCAGGTCGTGGTGCCGCCGCCCTCCCCCGCTCCCCAGACGGCCCCGGCCCAGGCCCAGGCCGCCGACCGGGACCGGGACGAGAAGCCCGCCGCGCCGGCGCCCGTCAACCCCGCCCCGGCGCCCGCGCCACGGCAGCAGCAGGTCCAGATGGGCGACCTGGTGCAGCCCGGTCCGGGAGTCGCGGCGCCGAAGCTCGTCGGGCAGCTCGATCCGCGCTATCCACCGGCCGCCAAGCGCCTGAACCGGGCGGCCCAGGTGGACATCAAGGTGCTGGTCGACGAGAGGGGCCGGGTGCTCGACTCCGAGCGTATCGGCTCCAAGGCCGGCTTCGGCTTCGACGAGGCGGCCCTCGACGCGGCCCGGCGGGCGACGTTCCAGCCGGCGGTCAAAGAGGGCGTGCGAGTGAAGATGTGGACGACCCTGCGGGTGAACTTCAAGCCGATGTAGGAAAGCGGGCACGGACCGTAGATGAAAAAAGGGCACCCCGCGGGGTGCCCTTTTCGTTGCCCACCGGAAGGGGGAAAACTACAGGTCGGCAGCCTTGAGGCTGGCGGTGAGCTTCTGGATGACCGGCTTCATGACCTTGTCGAACATCCGGTCGTCGTCGACGCCGCCGCCGAAACCGCCGACGGAGACCTTGACGCTGCTCTCCTCGCCGCTCGCCTCGTCGGCCCACACGATCTCGCCCGTCGAGGTGTCGATCAGGCGGGCGTTCATGGCCGCCGTGAAGTTGCGCTTGCCGGCGTTGAAGCCGGGGAGCCGGCCGATGCCGGAGCCGTGGGCGCCCTTGTCGGTGACGCCGTATTCGGTCACGGCGCCGGTCAGCAGGTAGTTGACGCCCAGGAGCTTGCCGATCTTCACCGCGCTCTTCGGATCGACGTCGCCGGAGAGCGTCAGGTTCTTCTCCTGCATCAGGGCTTCGAGCTGCTCGCGCTCGACGACGCGGAACTTGCCGCTCTTGACGAGCTCGGTGACGAACACGTCCTGCGCCGCTTCGGCGCCGCCGTGGTACCACCACTGGTTGTCCGCCTTGTTCTTGAATTCGAGGACGGCAATGCGGGGCTTGTCGCTGGATGCCGCCCGGGTCACGCCCGGAGCCGCGAAGACCGCCAGCAGCAAGGCGGCACAGAGGGCGATGGTAGAAACGCGCTTCATAGGTCAAACCTCCTTCAGGGAAAAAGCTGGGCTTTCTCCGATTTTACCCTGAAGAACGTCCCGCCGCCATCCGTACCCTCACCCTGGGACTTATCTGGACCCCCTCACCCATCCCTCTCCTGGGCATCCACCACGCACAGCGCCGCCATGTTCACGATGTCGCTCACCTCGAGGCCGCTCTGCAGCACGTGGACCGGTTTGGCCATGCCCAGCAGGACCGGGCCGATCGCCTCCGCCCCGGCCAGGCGCCAGATCAGCTTGTAGGCGATGTTGGCCGACTGCAGCTCGGGGAAAATCAGCACGTTGGCGGGCTCCTTCAGGCGGCTCCAGGGATAGCTCTCCTGGAGGATCTGCTCGAAGACGGCCGTGTCGGCCTGCATCTCGCCGTCCATCTCGAGGTCCGGGGCGAGGCCGCGCAGGATCTCGACGGCGCGCCGCACCTTGCGGGCCGCCGGGTGGTCGTTGGACCCGAAGTTGGAGAAGGAGAGCATGGCCACCCGCGGCACCAGGCCGAAGCGGCGGGCGAACCCGACGGTGAGCAGGGCGATCTCCGCCAGCTCCTCGGGATTGGGATCGATGTTCACCGTCGTGTCAGCCAGGAAGAACACGCGGTCCTGGAGGATCAATACATGGGCGCCGGAGACCCGCCGGACGCCCGGGCGGGTGCCGACGATCTGGAGGGCCGGGCGGATCGTCTCCGGATAGGACTGGGTGAGCCCCGAGATCAGGCCGTCGGCGTCTCCCATCTCCACCATCATCGTGCCGAAATAGTTGCGCAGGCGCATCCGCTTGCGGGCGTCCACCAGGGTGATGCCGGCGCGCCGCCGCATCTCGTGGAGCCGCTGCGCGTAGGACTCGAACTTGTCGCAGCTCTCGTTGTGGATGATGGTGACCCGCTCCTCCGAGAGGTCGAGGGCGCGCAGCCGGTCGGCGATGATCTCGCGGCGGGCCAGCAGGATCGGGTGAGCGATCCCCTCGTCCACCAGGACCTTGGCCGCGCGCAGGATCTGCTCGTTCTCGCCCTCGGGGAAGACCACCCGCCGCGGCGAGCGCTTCGCCTGGTCGACGACCCCGCGCATCAGCTCCAGGCGGCGGGAGATCAGCGTCTCCAGCCGGTGGTGGTAGGCCTCGAAGTCCTCGATCGGGATCCTGGCGACCCCGCTCGCCATGGCCGCCCGCGCCACCGCCGGCGGCACCCGCAGCAGCACCCGGTAGTCGAACGGCTTGGGAATCAGGTACTCGCGGCCGAAGCGGAGCGATTCGAGGCCGTAGGCGCGCAGCACCGCGTCCGGCACGTCCTCGCGGGCGAGATCGGCGAGCGCCTTGACGGCGGCGAGCTTCATCGCCTCGTTGATGTCGGTCGCCCGCACGTCCAGCGCGCCGCGGAAGAGGAAGGGGAAGCCCAGGACGTTGTTGACCTGGTTGGGATAGTCGCTGCGGCCGGTGGCCACGATGGCGTCCTCGCGGGCCGCGCGGGCCTCCTCGTAGCCGATCTCCGGATCGGGGTTGGCCATGGCGAAGACGATCGGATCGCGCGCCATGGGGAGGATCATGTCCGCCGTCACCACACCGCCGACGGAGAGACCGACGAAGACGTCCGCGCCCACCAGGGCCTCGGTCAGGGTGCGCGCCGGAGTGCCGGAGGCGAACTCCTTCTTGTAGGGGTCCATGTCCTGCTCCCGGCCGTCGTAGATCACCCCGGCGCGGTCGCACAGGACGATGTTCTCCCGCCGGGCCCCGAGCTCGACGTACAGCCGGGCGCAGGAGAGGGCCGCCGCGCCCGCCCCCGAGAAGACGATGCGCACCTCGGCGAGCTTCTTGCCCACCACCACCAGGGCGTTGAGCAGGGCGGCGCCCGAGATGATGGCCGTCCCGTGCTGGTCGTCGTGGAAGACCGGAATGTTCATCTCGGCCTTCAGGCGGCGCTCGATCTCGAAGCAGTCGGGGGAGCGGATGTCCTCGAGGTTGATGCCGCCGAAGGTCGGCTCCAGGAGCTTCACCGTGCGGATGAAGTCCTCGGGGTCGGTGGTGGCGACCTCGAGGTCGAAGACGTCGATGTCCGCGAAGCGCTTGAACAGGACCCCCTTGCCCTCCATCACCGGCTTGCCGGCGAGGGCGCCGATGTTGCCCAGCCCCAGCACCGCGGTGCCGTTGCTGATGACCGCCACCAGGTTTCCCTTGGCGGTGTACTCGTAGGCCAGCAGAGGGTCCCGCTCGATCTCCCTGCAGGGATCGGCGACTCCCGGGCTGTAGGCGAGGGAGAGGTCGCGCTGGGTGGCGGTGGGTTTGGTGGGGACGACCTGGATCTTGCCCTTCCTGCCACGCGAGTGGTAGGCGAGCGCGTCTTCGCGGCTGATTTTTTTCGGGCTCATGGCGGAGCGGATCTTATCCCGTTGGAGGTTGCCAGGAGGGATGAAGGGATACTCTTGGTCCATGATCGTCGTGCCCGAAGACTCCAAGCTCCTGCTCATCACCCAGCCCGACCACGCCCACTTCTCCGGCGAGCTGCTCTCTCTCTGGCGCGCCGGCGGCCTGCCCTCCCATCCACGGCGGGAAGACCTCCTCTTCGCGGCCCGCGAGCACGACAACGGCTGGCGGGAAGCCGACGCCGCGCCGCGCTGGGACGCCGGGCATGGCCGCCCCTACGACTTCATCAGCCTGCCGGCCCGGGACCGCATCGAGATCTGGGAGCGAGGCACCTGCCGCTTCGCCGCCGAGCGCCCCTATGCCGCCCTGCTCATCACCCGCCACGCCTTGAACCTCTTCCAGGACCGCCGGGGAGAGGAGGAATGGGCGCCGTTCCTGGCATTCCTCGACGACTTCGAGGGGAGCCTGCTGGCGGAGACCGGGGCGCCGCGGGAGGAGCTGGAGGCCGACTACCGGCTGATCGACCTCTCCGACCTGATCTCCCTCGCGGCCTGCAACCGCTGGCGGGAACCGGTCGAACGATATGGCTTGCGGATCGAGCCGCGAGACGGCACGGTCGGCCTGGACCCGTTCCCCCTGGCGGGCGCCACCACCTTCCGCGTGCCCTGCCGCCGCATCCCCCGCCGGGCTTATCGGGGAGACGCGGATCTCGGCGGCGAGCTGGTGTCCGCCCGCTGGGAGGAGCTGAGCGTGCGGGTCGTGGAACCGCGGGGACGGGCGGAGACCTAGCCCGGGGACTTGGCGTCGTCTTCCAGAGGGTGGACGCCGGAGAGCACCATCTGCTCGAAGACCCGGCGGTAGAGCAGCAGCAGGTCGGTGAACACCTGGCTGAAGGCCTGGTCGGTGGTCTCGGCCAGAAGGGTGTTGCCGTTGAGGAGCGGCGGCATGTAGAGCGTCTCCCGCGGGCCTTCCGAGACCGTGGCGGCCGTGTCGCTGCCTCTCTCCCCGGCGTCGTCCCCGTCCGCGCCCCGCGCCAGGTCGGCGGCACGCCGGTCCACCAGATAGAGCGTGTAGAAGAACTCGAAGTAGCCCACCTTCAGGGCGTTCAGCACCTTCTCCAGCGAATCCAGCTTCGGCAGCTCCTTGCCGTTTTCATACTTGGAAAGCTGGCTCTTGCCGATACCCGCTTCACGCGCGATGCGGGCCTGGCTCTTGCCCCGCAGCTCACGCAGGAGGCTTAGCGTCCTGCCCAGATTGGCGAACATGATCATGGCGCGGAATGTATAGGCTCCGCGACATGCATTGCAAGCACAAGTAGCTGAAAGCAGGATACTTACGCGACTCGATCGTTACCTTTTTCGGCAACACGGAGCGCGAATTGACACCTGCGTTCCGGCGTTTGTATTCTGTTTCCGTTATTAGTTCTTGAAACGGGCTACCGACGAGAAGATCAGGGCTTGCGCTTGCGGCCCGCCCCCGCCCGGCCCGGCTTCCGGGGCCGGGGCGCCTCGACCGTGGGCTCGTCTTTTACAGGGGCTGGAGAGATCCCGCCATCCTTCGGGACCACCCGGAACAGGACGACCAGATCGCCGACCTCTATCGCTCCCTGCGCCACCGGACGAGGCTGGTTGAGCGTGAGGTGGACGAACGACTCGACCTTGCTCAGAACGTCCCGGATCTCCTCCGGCCAGTTGCTTTCCGCGGCGCTCTCGCCGGTCTCCTGCCGCTGCACCGACAGGGCCTCGGACTCGACCAGGTCGTAACGGCGGAAGAACTCGCGCCGGCTGACGCCCTGGCATCTGAGGATCTTGGCCAGAGTCGAGAGCGTCGCCTCCTGCCGGCTGTTCTCGATCCGCGAGAGCTGCCCACGGCCGAGCCCGGCCGCTTCTCCCAACTCCTCCAGCGTCAGGCGGCGCTCCTTGCGCAGGCGGCGAAGGGTCTCTCCAATCAGGCCAAACATTTCCACATCCGGAAATCTATCTGGGACCCGTCGTGCCTGCAAGCATAAGTCCTTTCATTTGAGGAATTTACTGGCTCATCTATATTTCCTGTCAGCGTCTGTTGTTATCGCTCAGAGCTATTCGATGCTCTTCTCTGCCACCTGGACAGCAAGAAAGAACTCTGCACGGAAATCCACGGCATCCACTGCGGCAATGTCCTTCCATGAGGCTCGCCAGAACTCTGAGCTCATTCGTCCATATTCTTGTCCAAATAAATGGAGTATTAATGTTGACAATATTTGGACAAAGGGGCTAAGCTCTCTTCATGACGAGCGCACACAACGGATCTGCCCAGAAAGACCGCGTCATCGTCGTCGGAGCCGGGCCCGGAGGACTGGCCGCCGCCATCCTCCTCGCGGGAGCGGGGTTGCGCGTCACCGTGCTGGAGCGCCAGACGCAGGTGGGCGGGCGCACCTCCACCCTGGAGGCGGAGGGGTTCCGCTTCGACGTCGGCCCGACGTTCTTCCTTTATCCAAAAGTGCTGGAAGAGATCTTCGAATCCGTGGGCTACGACCTGCGCCGCGAGGTGGAGCTGGTGCAGCTCGACCCGCAGTACCGGCTGGTGTTCGGCGCCGGGGGCGAGTTGCTGGCCACCCCGGACCTCGAGGAGCTCGACCGCCAGGTCACGGCCCTGTCGCCGCGCGACCGGGGCGCCGTCCAGGCTTTCCTGGGCGACAACCGGGAGAAGTTCGAACGCTTCCGCCCGTGCATCGAGTCGCCCTTCAACGGCTGGGGGGACGTGCTGACCTCGCGCGTCCTGAAGCTCCTGCCCAGCATCAAGCCGTGGCGGTCGCTCGACGGCGAGCTTGGCTCCTATTTCAGCGATCCGCGGATCCGACTGGCCTTCTCCTTCCAGTCGAAATACCTGGGCATGTCGCCCTTCCAGTGTCCGAGCCTGTTCTCGATCCTGTCCTTCCTGGAGTACGAGTACGGAGTCTTCCACCCCATGGGCGGCTGCGGCGCCGTGACGGCCGCCATGGCCCGGGTGGCGCGCGAGCTGGGCGTCGACATCCGCACCGACGAGCCCGTGCGGGAGATCCTCTTCGAAGGCCGGCGGGCCGTGGGCGCGCGCACCGACTCCGGCGTCTACCGCTCGGACGCGCTGCTGATCAACGCCGACTTCGCCCGCGCCATGTCCCGCCTGGTGCCGGACCACCTCCGCAACCGCTGGACGGATCGCAAGATCGCCGGGAAGAAGTTCTCCTGCTCGACCTTCATGCTCTACCTGGGGATCGAGGGCACCTACGAGGACGTGGCCCACCACAACATCTACGTCGCCAAGGACTATGAACGGAACCTCGACGAGATCGAAACGCGGCACGTGCTCTCGGAAGATCCGTCCTTCTACGTCCAGAACGCCGGCGTCACCGATCCCACTCTTGCCCCGCGAGGCATGAGCACCCTCTACGTCCTCGTGCCGGTGACCCACCAGCACGCCAACGTCGACTGGCGCCGCGAACGGGAGCGCTACCGCGCCCTCGCCCTCTCCCGTCTGGCCCAGGTCGGCATCGAGGACGTCGAACGGCGGATCCGCTTCGAGAGGGTCGTCACCCCCCTCGACTGGGACGAAGGGTTCGAGATCCATCGCGGCGCCACCTTCAACCTCGCCCACAACCTCGGCCAGATGCTCCACCTGCGCCCCCGCAACCGCTTCGAGGACCTCGACGGCGTCTATCTCGTGGGCGGCGGCACCCATCCCGGCAGCGGCCTGCCGGTGATCTTCCAGTCCGCCCTGATCACCTCCCGACTGATGTTGGAGGACCTTGGCGTCCGATCCATGCCGAATCCGGTTCGACGGGCGGCGGTGGAGACGGAAGAGCTGGCGGAGGCGGTGTAGGAATGGAACGTCTTCGCTCCGCCGGGCCATCTCTTCCAGCCTCCCACTCAGCCGCCGGGAGAGAGGGGTCTGGTAGGGTGCGCTGTGCGCACCATGGCGGCGTTGAAGGTGCGCGCAGCGGACCCTACAGGCTAGGACAGACCGCCTGGGCCGCTCGGCCTCTTCGGGAACGGCTGAGGATCCTCCGCGCCCTCCGCCATGGCCTCGCGGCGCGCTCCGCCGAGCTGGTCCGGGCCGTCCGCCAGGAAACGAGCCGTCCCGAGGCCGAGATCCTCTCTTCCGAGATCGTCCCCCTCGCCGACGCCTGCCGCTTCCTGGAGCGCGAGGCGCCGCGTCTGCTCGCCACCCGCCGTCTGGGCGCGGACGGACGGCCTGCCTGGCTGACGGGAGTGGAGTCCGAGGTGAGGCGCGAGCCTCTGGGGCTCGTCCTGGTGATCGCCCCGTCGAACTACCCGCTCTTCCTCCCCGGCGTCCAGGCGGTGCAGGCCCTCGCCGCCGGCAACGCCGTGCTCTGGAAGCCGGGCCGCGGCGGGCTCGCCGCCGCGGAGGCTTTCGGCGCCCTCGCCGCCAGCGCCGGGCTGCCGGCCGGGCTGCTCACGGTGCTTCCGGAGAGCCCGGATGCGGCGCGCGAGGCCATCGCGGCCGGAGTCGACAAGGTTCTGCTCACGGGCTCCGCGGCCACCGGCCGCGAGGTGCTGGCCGACCTCGCCCGGCGCCTGGTGCCGGCGGCCGTCGAGCTGTCCGGCTGCGACGCCCTGTTCGTCCTCCCCGGCGCGGACCTCGAACGGGTCGCCAGGGCCATCCGCTTCGGCCTCGCCCTCAACGGCGGCGCCACGTGCATCGCTCCGCGGCGCGTCTTCGTGCCCCACGAGCTGGCGCCGCGTCTGGAAGAGAGGATCGCCGCCCTCGCCGCGGAGCTGCCGGCGGTCCCGCTCGATTCCGAGACCGCCTCCCGGGTTCGCGTGCTGGTGGCCGGAGCCATCGAGCAAGGCAGCCGCCTCCTTGTTGGCAGCCTGGATAGAGACGCGCTTCATCCCATGGTGATCGCAGACGCCCTGCCGTCCATGCGCTTGCTGCGGGAGGACCTCTTCGCTCCCGTGGTCTCGCTGGTGCGCGTCTCCGGCATGGAGGAAGCCCTGGCCGACGCCGCCCTCTGCCCTTACGCGCTCGGCGCCTCGGTTTTCGGCCCTGAAGACGCGGCGGTGGCCCTGGCCGGCCGCGTGCGGGCGGGGATCGTGGTGATCAACGATGCGATCGTGCCGACCGCGGACCCGCGCCTGCCGTTCGGCGGACGCGGCGCCAGCGGCTTCGGCACCACTCGGGGAGCCGAGGGACTGCTGGAGCTGACGGTGCCCAAGGTGGTCGCCATCCGGAGGGGCCGGCGCCTGCCCCATCTCGAAAATCCCCAGCCGGGAGACGCGGACCTCTTTCGCGCCTGGCTGAGCCTGGCGCACGGTGGCGGTCCGCGGGCCCGGCTCCGCGGCGCCCTGGACCTCGCGCGCGCCCTCGTCCTGCGGGGCCGGAAAGGAAGGACCGTCCAATGACGCAAGACACGGACCGGATCGCAGTCGTCGGCTCAGGGTTGGGCGGCCTCGCCGCGGCGGCCACCCTCGCCGCCCGCGGCTACCGGGTGACCCTCTTCGAGCGCAACACATGGCTGGGCGGCAAGGCCGCCGTGCTCGCGGAGCGCGGTTTCCGATTCGACATGGGGCCGACGATCCTGACCCTGCCCTCCGTCCTCGGGCGGATCTTCGCCGAGGCCGGACGCGACCTCCGGCGGGAGCTCGATCTCATCCCCCTCGACCCCCAGTGGCGCTGTTTCTACGAGGACGGCTCGACGCTCGACCTGACGGCCGATCCGGAGCGCATGGCGGCGACGCTCGACGCCTTCGCTCCGAAATCCGGCGCGGCAGAGGGCTACCGCCGATTCCTCGAAGTCGCCGAGCGCCTCCACGACATCTCGGAGCGCTTCTTCTTCTGGCGCTCGGTGGGCTCGGTGCGCGACACCTTCGACGCCGGCACGACCTTCAAGGCCTCGGTGCTGGGCGACCTCCTCGCCCTGCGCTTCGGTCGCACGGTGGCCGGCACGGTGCGCAAGCACGTCCCGGAGCCCCGCGTGGCCCAGATGCTCGACCATTTCACCCAGTACGTGGGATCGGCGCCCGACGCCTCGCCCGCCGTGCTTTGCGGCATCGCCCACATGCAGACGGAGGAGGGGATCTGGTACCCCAAAGGCGGCACCCGCGCCGTGCCCGAGGCTCTGCGCCGGCTGGCGCTCGGCCTCGGCGTCGAGGTCCGGACGGGGTGCGGGGTACGCCGCATCCTGACGGCGAACGGCGCGGTCTCCGGTGTCGAGACCGACGCCGGCGAGCGGCTTCCCTTCGCCGCCGTGGTCTCCAATTGCGACTCCGTGCGCACCCACCGCGAGCTGCTCGAAGGGGTGCGGGAGGCGCGCGCCTTCGAGCGCCGCCGCAAGTACGAGCCGGCCTGCTCGGGCGTTGTGCTCTACCTCGGCCTCGACCGCGCCTACCCCCACCTGCTCCACCACAACTTCGTCTTCTCGAACGATCCCGAGGAGGAGTTCGCGGCCATCTACCGTCGCGGCGAGCCGGCCGCCGACCCTACCTGCTACGTCTGCGCCCCGGCCGCGACCGAGCCGGAGGTTGCCCCAGCCGGCGGCGAGGCCCTCTACGTCCTAGTCCACACGCCCTACCTGCGCCCACACCACGATTGGAAGAAGATGTTCCCCGCCTACCGCCGGACGATCCTGGACAAGCTGGCGAAGACCGCCGGCCTCGAAGACCTGGAAAAACGCATCGTCTTCGAGTCGGCCCTGACGCCGGAGGACATCCATACCCGCTACCACGTGCTCGACGGAGCCATCTACGGCCTCGCGAGCCACGGCCGCATGCTCGGCGCCTTCAAGCCCGGCAACCGGAGCCGGGACATCCGCGGCCTCTACCTCGCCGGCGGAGCCGCGCACCCTGGGCCGGGCATGCCCATGGTCCTGATGTCCGGCTGGATCGCGGCCGACGTCCTCGACCAGGATGGCGTCGCGACGAGGAACGCGCCCGCCCTGCGGCGGAGCGCGTGAGGCCCATCGTGGATTTTCCCCTGGACGGGAAGGCTGGTATGTTCCAGCCGTCGATCAAAACCCGAGGGACCCGATGGCCGAGGAGAATCCAGCGCGCGCGGAGGCGCCTGCCGCTCGATCCAAGCGGGCGGGATGGATTGGGACGGCGGCCGTCTTCGCGGCGGCCTTCGTGCTCTGCTTCCTCTTCTACTCCCGGCATCCGCTGCTCTACGACGCCGACTCCTACTACCACCTGACGGTCGCCCGGGCCTTCGCCCAGGAGGGCCTCATCCACGATCTCCCCTGGGTGCGGTTCAGCCTCATGCACGAGGGGTTCGGCGACAAGGAGCTGCTGTTCCACGTCCTGCTCGCGCCCTTCGCCGCGCTGCCGGACCCGCTCCTCGGCGGACGCCTGGCCCTGGCGCTGCTCGACGCCCTGGTGCTGGCGGTCCTCGGCTATCTCGCCTTCCGGGCCATTGGGCGGTGGGGATTCCTGGTGCCGTTCGGACTGGTGCTGGGATCGGCGGAATTCGCCTGGCGGCTGGTCCGCCTCCGACCCGAGTTGCTGTCCCTCACCATCCTCCTAGCCGCCCTCTGGGCCGTGGCCCGCGGCCGGTACCGCTGGCTCGGGGTCCTGGCGGCCGTTTACACGCTGACCTACACGGCCTTCCATGCCTTCGTCGGGCTCTGCGTCATCCTTTTCCTCTTCTTCGGCTGGGTGCGCCGCCGGTGGGAGCCTGGGCTGGTGCTCTACCCGCTGCTCGGCGCCGGCCTCGGGCTCGTGATCCATCCCCAGTTCCCCAAGAACCTCGAGGTCTGGGTGGTCCAGAGCATCAACGTCTTCGCCCGCCAGGGAGCCATCGACAAGGGCACGGAGCTCCGTCCCAACCTCACGGACGTGGTCCTCCTGGTGAACCTCGGTTGGTTCCTGGGGCTCACGGCCCTGTGGCGCTCGGGGCGTCCCGCCCAGCCTGGGCAACTAGCACAGGACGACGAGGCGCGCGCGGCGGACGTCTTCGGCGTGGCCACGGCGGTATTCGGCGGGCTCTACATCCTGATGTCGCGCTTCTCGGTCTACTTCTTCGCGTTCGCCACGCTGTGGATCCTGTTCGAGCTGCGGCGGCGCGGGCGGGTCCCGGGCCGGTGGGTGGACCTCGCGGGCGGCAAGCGGCTCCCCACGGCCGCGGCGCTGGCCCTGGTCGTACTGGTCAGCCTGCCTGGCGCGGCGCGGGAGCTGTGGACGTTCGCCAGCCGCACCCATCCAGGACCGGACGCGGTCCGGCTGCGGGACCGCCGGGAGCTGGCCCAGGCGCTGCCTCGCGAGGCCCGGGTCGCGGCGCCGTGGCGCTCCACGCCGGTCTACATGTTCATGGCGCCCTGGGCCCGGTTCCTGAACGTCCTCGACCCCGTCTTCATGGCCGTTCCCCACCCGCGGCTCTTTAAGATCCAGAGCGGCCTCTTCGACGGCACCGAGCCCGACCCGCCGCTCGCCGCCGCCGCGGGCCTGGAGAGCGACTTCATCGTCGTCCCCTTGGGAGGCGAAACGGCGAGGCTCGTCGAGCGGCTGTCGGCGGACCCCCGGGTGCAGGTCCTCCACCGGGGTTTCAACGGCGTCTTCCGCGTCGGCCCGGCGCCCGGGTTCGTCCTGGACTGGAAAGCGGTCCCCGCCGCCACGCCCCTGCCGCCGCCCCGGGAAGAGACCTCGGCGTTCTGGCCGGACTATCCCCGCCTCACGGACGGAAAGGCGCGCGCGATCGAGGGCTACGTCGATGCCCGCCGTTTGTCCCAGGGAAAAAACTGTCTGGCCCTCGTCCACGACGAGGAGATCCGCGAGCCCCGGCGGACCGCCTACGAGCTCGCCCCCTCGGGCCCGTCCACCCTCTGGCTGGACGATCGTCTCCTGGCCTCGACGGCCGGGGATTCCGCGGCCGTCCTGGGGCGGGGGATCACGCTGCCGGTGGAGCTGGAACCCGGGTACCACCGGATCACCGTCCGCACGTGCCCGGAGAGCGGCCCCGCGGCCCGCTCCGGCTTCTACTTGCTGGAACGGGCCCCCTAACGCCGCACGCCGGGTTACACTGTGCCGATGGCGGGGACGGACGAAGACAGGCCGCTGGAGCGCGTCCAGGGCCGAGAAGGAAAATCTCCCGAGGTTTCGCCGCTGCTGGTCTCGATGTTCGGACGGTACTGCGAGCGTTACCTCTCGCGGAGCTTCCATGCCGTCCGCCTCTCGAAGTCGCAGCGGCCCGACACGGCCGCGTTGCGCGGCAAGCCCCTGATCGTCTACTTCAACCATCCTTCCTGGTGGGACCCGCTGATCTGCCTGCAGCTCGCGGCGCAGTTCTTCCCCGAGCGCAAGCATTACGGGCCGATCGACGCGGCCGCCCTGGGCAAGTACCAGTTCTTCGAGCGCCTGGGCTTCTTCGGCGTCGAGCCCGGCACGGCCCGCGGCGCACGGCGGTTCCTCACCCTGTCGCAGGAGATCCTCAGCCGGCCCGACACGGCCCTCTGGATCGCCGCCGAAGGGCGCTTCACGGACCCGCGCGAGCGCCCCGTCCAGCTCCGGTCGGGGCTCGGCCATCTCGCCTCCCGGGTGCGCCAGGCCGTGCTGCTGCCCCTCGCACTGGAGTATCCGTTCTGGGAAGAGCGGTCCCCGGAGGCGCTGGCCCGCTTCGGCGAGGAGATCCCCACCGGCGACGCCGACCTCGGCGCGGCCGACTGGACGCCGATCCTGGAGGACGGCCTGGAGGCGTGCCTGGAGGCGCTCGCCAACGAGTCGCTCGCCCGCGACCGCGGGCGCTTCGACGTCCTGCTCGGCGACAGCGCGGGAGTGGGAGTAGGCGGCGTCTACGACGCGTGGCGCCGCCTGAAGGCCCGCTTCAAGGGCGAACGGTTCCGGTCCGAGCACGGCGAGGAGGATCTGCCTCCTCCCCGGAGGAGGGTCTGAGCGCGCTCGCCGCTGCCACCGTCTGCGCCCTCTGCGCCCTCCTGCCGGCGCTGGTCTTCCGCAAGAACCTCGAGCTGTACGCTCTGCCGCCCGCGCCCCGCCCAGGACGTCCGGGGGAGCCTCCCCCCGCCGTCTCCGTGCTGATCCCCGCCCGCGACGAGGAGGGCTTGATCGCGGGAGCGGTTGAGGCGGCCCTCGCCAGCCGGGGAGTGGAGCTGGAGATCGTCGTGCTCGACGATCAATCGGCGGACCGCACGGCGGAGATCGTGCGGGAGATCGCCCGCCACGATCCACGCGTCCGGCTGGAGACGGCCCCGCCCCTGCCGCCGGGCTGGTGCGGCAAGCAGCACGCCTGCGCCGTCCTCGGAAGTCTCGCCCGGCATCCGCGGCTGCTGTTCGTGGACGCCGACGTCCGCCTTGAGCCGGAGGGCGCCGCGCGCGCCGCCGCGTTCCTCGAAGCGAGCGGCGCCGGCCTCGTGAGCGGCGTACCGCGGCAGGAGACGGTCACCTTCCTCGAGCGGCTGCTGCTGCCCCTGATCCACTGGGTGCTGCTGGGGTTCCTGCCCATGGAGCGCATGCGGCGCAGCCGCCACCCGGCCTACGGCGCCGGCTGCGGCCAGCTCTTCCTGGCCCGCCGCGCGGATTACGAGAGGATGGGCGGCCACGCCGCCATCGGCTCCTCCCTTCACGACGGCGTCGCCCTCCCCCGCGCCTTCCGTCAGACGGGGATCGGGACCGACCTCTTCGACGCTACCGCCGTCGCTTCCTGCCGGATGTACCACGACGCCGGCGAAGTCTGGCGGGGGCTGGTCAAGAACGCGGTCGAGGGACTGGCCTCGCCGGGCAAGATCGTGCCGGTGACGGTGCTCTTCCTGGCCGGGCAGGTGATGCCGCCGGTGCTGCTCCTGCTGGCGCTCTCTGGCATCTTCCCATCCCTCGTGCTGATTCCCGCGGGCCTCGGCACCGTCGCGGCCTACCTGCCCCGCCTGGCCGCCGTCCGGCGGTTCCGCCAGCCGCTCGACGGCGCCCTGCTCCATCCGCTGGCGATCGCGGTCTTCCTCGCCATCCAGTGGACCGCCCTCGGCCGGAAGCTCCTGGGCCGGCCGGCCGGCTGGAAAGGGCGCACCTATGGCGCCAGCCCAGCGCCTTGAGAGAGAGCGGATCGATCAGGGAACGGGCACGCGCGGCACGGGCTCGGAGCCCCGCGGCCAGCCGCCCTTGAAGAAGGCGTCGGCCGCCGGGAAGAACACCTTCGGGCGCTCGATGTAGGGATGGCTCCCGGCGCCGTCGATCATCAGGGACCGGCCGTTGCCGGCCCAGGCCGCCCACTCGCGCGAGGCCTCCATCGGCACCAGGTCGTCCGTTCCCTGCATCACCAGGAGGGGCGCCGGCAGCGCGCTCAGCCGCGGACGGAAGTCCCAGTCCTCCATCTTGGGGACGATGTGGCCGAAGTAGACGTTCATGGTGTGCTGCGGCCACTCGTTGGGGAAGGAGCAGACGTCGTCGAGCGGGAAGCGCGCGGCGGCCGCCAGCTCGCCCATCTGCGCCGGCAGCAGGAAGTAGGTGAACCAGGCGCGGCAGTAGGCCACCGGATCGTCGCGGTCGAGCCCCTCGCGCCGCATCTCCTCCAGCCGCGGGATTCCCGGCGGGAAGGCCAGCTCCTCCGGCGTCGGCGTCTCCTGGACCCACTCGCCCGGTCGGCGCGGCGTGATCGGGCTGACGAGCAGCATGCGCTCCACCCGCTCCGGGTTCTCCAGGGCGTAGAGGGCCGTGATGGCCGCGTGGTACGAGGAACCGAGCAGGGCCATCTTCTCCAGGCCGAAGTAGCGCCGCACCGCCTCGAGGTCCGCGGCGTCGTCCTCCAGGCTCAGGTGCCGGGAGTCCGTGACGGCGCTCGACCGGCCCCGGCTGCGCGGATCGTAGAGGATCAGGCGGCGCCCCTCCGCCAGCGGATGCAGGAGCTCCGACAGCCAGTTGGCATTGGGGATGACCACCGTCTCCTTGCCGTCCCCCAGGACGTGGTAGTAGAGGTGAAGCCCCCGCCGGACGAATACGAACCCTTCGCTGCTCCGCATCGACGGGGATCGTATCGGAAGGAGCGGTCCGGCGCCTATCCCAGCCCCGATGCCTGCCCTTATGCGGGAGGATCCACCTGGACTTCGAAGATCCGCACCGCCGGACCGTCGGGATACGTCTGCCGCAGGAGCGAAAGGCTGACGTTGAAGACGGGGATGCCCTGCGCCGTCTTGCCCTCGGGATGTCCGCGGTGGGCGTGGCCGTGGAAGACGGCGTCCACGGGATAGCGGGTGAGCGGCTCCTCCAGACGGCTGGAGCCCAGGAAGGGGAAGATCTCCACCGGCTCCCCCTCGACCGTCTCCTGGATGGGCGAGTAGTGGAGCACGGCGATGCGCGGCTTGTGGCGCAGCCGCGCGAGGGCTGACTCGAGCTTCAGGGCCTCGTCGACCGCCTCGCGGACGAACTGCTTGATGATGTCCTCTCCCCAGGGCCCCAGGGCGCGCTTGCCGAAGCCCCCACAGAAGCCCTTCACGCCCGCGAACCCAACGCCCTTGACCTCGGTGGCCTCGCCGTCGAGCACGCGGATGCCGCCGTCGCAGAGGATCTTCTTGATCTCCTCCTGCTTGCCGCCCTCGAAGTCATGATTGCCGAGCACGGCGATGACGGGGACGCTGACCGCCGAGTGGATCTCGCGGGCGAGATCCTGCGCCTCCTCCACCAGGCCGTGGTCCGTCAGGTCTCCGCACAGCAGCAGGACGTCGCACTCCCTCCCGGCCTGCGCCAGCACGTCCCGCACCGGCGGCTCCATCGACCGCGTGTAGTGCAGGTCGCCCAGAGCGCCGATGCGCACCCTTCCGCTTGGTTCCGTCATCTCGTCCTCCCTCGTCGCCCTTCGTCGCCCCCTCCCCGGTTCAAGACACGTGCCAGAGAGCGCCGGGACGCGATTCTGGCGCCAGTCTGGTATGCCTCTTGCTATTTCGAGAGGCCCTTGAGAGGGAGACTTCATGGCCATCCTGACTGAAGCTACGCAATATCCCGCCGGGCTGTCCCAGGAAACGATCGCGTTCTACCGTGAGGCGATGGATGCCTTCGACGAGGAGGGCGTGCCGTTCCTCGTCGGCGGTGCCTACGCCTATGCCCGCTACACTGGCATCGCCCGGCACACCAAGGACTTCGACGTCTTCGTGCGGCCCGAGGACTTCGACCGCGCGCTGGAGGCCTTCGCCCGCAAGGGCTGGCAGACCGAGCGCACCTTCGCCCACTGGCTGGGCAAGGGCTTTCGGGGCGAGGACTTCGTGGACGTGATCTTCAGCTCCGGCAACGGCGTCGCCCGGGTGGACGAGCTGTGGTTCGAGAACGCGGTCGAGGAAGTGGTGCTGGAGCGCCCCGTCCGGCTGGTGCCCGCCGAGGAGATGATCTGGTCCAAGTCCCTGATCATGGAGCGCGAGCGCTTCGACGGCGCCGACGTCATCCACGTGCTCCACAGCCGCGCCGAGAACCTCGACTGGGAACGCCTGCTCAGCCGCTTCGACGCCAACGGCGGCTGGCGGGTGCTGCTCGCCCACCTGGTCCTGTTCGGCTACGCCTACCCGGGGGACGCCCACCGGATTCCCGGCCACGTGATGAACGCGCTGACCGACCGGCTGCGCCAGGAGCCCGCCGCCGGAGAGAAGAAACTCTGCCGGGGAACGATCCTCTCCCGCTCCCAATTTCTCGTCGACGTCTACCGCCGGGGCTACCAGGACGCGCGGCTGCGCCCCATCGGCAGCATGAGCGCCGAGGAAATCGATGCCTGGACTCGGGCCGCCGAGAACGACGGCGACACGACGCAGCTCGGGGTTCTGGAGGATCGTTAGCCGGGGGGCTCCCACCCCGGCGGCGCCATCTCGAAGCCGGAGAACTGGAAAGCCGGGGCTACCGTGCAGCCCACGAGCGTCCAATCGCCGAGCGAGCGGGCGGACTGCCACGCTCCGGCCGGCGCCACCGCCTGGGGCCGCTCGCCCGCGGCGAGCCCGGAGCCGAGCCGCAGGACAACGCGCTCCCGGCCGTCCCAGAGGCTCAGCTCCAGAGGCGCCCCGGCGTAGTGGTGCCAGACCTCATCCGCGTCCACCCGGTGCCAGGCCGAGACCTCGCCCGACCGCAGGAGGTAGTAGATGGCCGTCGAAGAACCCCGGCCGCCTTCCGGAGCGGGAGCGCGGAACGTCTCGCGGTAAAAACCGCCTTCGGGATGAGGCAGGAGGCCGAGGAGATCGACGATCTCCCCGGCCGACAGCGCGGTTTGTCCCATTACTGAGGAGCGATCCGGTACCGGATCGTAACGCTCGCCGAAACCCCCACCTGCCCCGCCGAGACGGGAGTGTCGGCCATGGAGCTCTCCGCCATCCGGAGCATCGTTCCTCGCGGATAGGGCGGCGGAGAAATGGAGATGCCGCCCTCCGCGACCTCGAGGATCTCGCCCAGGCGCAGCCCAAGGGCCTTGGCCAGGGTCTGGGCCTTGGCGCGGGCCTTGACCGCGGCGTCGGCCAGCGCCTGCGACCGCGCTGCCTCGTCGTTGCGCAGCCCGAAGTCGACGCCGTCCAGGGTGTTGGCGCCGGCGCCGAGCCCGGCGTCGATGACGGGACCGACCTTGGTCAGGTCCTCGATCCGCACGGTGACGGTGTTGTTGGCCTGGTAGCCGGTGATCCTCGGCGCCTGGTTCTCGTTCTCGGTCCCCGGCCGGCCCTGCGAGTACAGGGGCTGCAAGGAGAGGCCCGAGGTCTGGATGTCCTCAGCCTGGATCCCCAGCTTGCGGATCGCGTCCAGCACGGCGCCGGCCGCGCGGTTTACCTGGTCCTGGGCGGCGCGGGCGGTGGGGGCCTGGGCGATGACTCCCAAGCGAACGTTGGCTTCGTCCGGGGCTACCCGGGCTTCCCCGGACCCCGACACCGTCAACATGGGAATTACGTCCATGGCCATCTCCCCGCCACCCGTCCGGGGCGTCTGCGCCGTTGCCGGGACGAAGGGCAGCGTCATCAGGGCCAGGGCGGCGGCGATCGTAAGTCGTTTGCGCATGCGTTCTCTCCTTTGCCGCCCCCAGTATAAACACAGCTCCCCCCGCCCGGCTGTGCAGCCGGCGAGGGAAAGCATGGCGATCTCGAACCGATGGGGTTCTAGTTGGACGGCGGCGGAGGAGGATCCACCACGATCGGATCCCCGCCTTCGCCCACGCGTGTACATGCTGAGTCCTGGGTTCCCGGCTGCTCGACCTTCTTCTCATTGGCCATGACTGATCTCCTCCCGTGTAGGAATGAATCCTCTTCTCTCATCCTAAGAGGCGCCCTGGGCACCTCTGCCGTTACAGGCCGGAGCTATCTGTACTCTCCAACCAGGACGAAGGGCGCCCAGTACGCGGGGTGCGAGTACGTGCCCCCGGAGATCATCGCCAGCTTGGCCTGCCGGAGTGCCCGGGCTTTGCTCCCCAGCCGGTCGAGGTCCTGGTAGAAGCTCAGCATGAGATCGGGCGCCGGGCCGTCCGCCACGTTCCACAAGCTCACCACCACGCTCGGCACGCCCGCGTAGAAGAAGGCCCGGGCGAGGCCCACCAGCCCCTCTCCCGTCACTTCCTTGCCCAAGGCCGTTTCACAGGCCGAGAGCACCGCCAGGTCCGCCGAGAGCTTCAAATTGAAGATCTCGTAGACCTGCAGGAAGCCATCCTCGCTCTTGTCGGCGGCGGAGGCCAGCACCAGTCCGGACAGCTCGGGCTGCCGCTCGTTCGACTGCGCGTGGGTGGCGAAATGGAGACGCTCCGCGGTGGCGACCGCGGGATTGTGCGTTACGTTGGTCTCGCTGGCGTCCCGCCCGAAGAGCTCCACCGCCGAGCCGGGATACAGACCCGCGATCGCGGAGACCTCTCGCGAAGAGGCCGGGAGAGGAACCAGGCTCCAGCCCTCTCCGGCACGAGTCGGCTGGTCTCCGCGGCCGCCCTCCATGGCAAAAGGAGCGAAGGCGGCGAGACGCTTCCGGCCGGGAGATACGGGCTCGGCCCTGGGCACCCGCAGTCCCGCCAGCACGCTCGCCGATGGGGCGTAGGAGATCGAATACCGGCGCAGCAGGTAGGGAAGAGCGGAGAACGAACGGCTTCCGGCTTCCTCGTCGAGCAGCGTTTCGAACGGCACGTAATAGAGCGCCCGGTCCGGAACGATCACGAGGTCCGATTTGCCCACGAGCGCCGCGGCGGCGGGAGCGACTAGATCCCGATAGAGCTGGAGAGCGGCTTTGTGGTAGGTGCCGCGAGTCAAAAGGTTTTCGTGCTCCAGGGTCGTCCGGAGGAGGCGCACTTGATCGGCGATCCGCTCTGCGCCCGGAAGAACGTAGCTGTCCAAGCCCTCGCGGGTGACCACGAACAGAAAGGACCGCTCCTCGCCCAGCGAGTACTCCAGAAGAGCGGTACGCTCATCGAGGTCCTGCGTCTGGATCTCCTCCAGGGCCAGTGGTTTCGGGTCGATGTGGGCATACCGGGGATTCTGGTCCCGAATCTTCCAATCGAGTTGCTCCAGCCCCTCGTAGAGCGTCTCCACCTGACGCTTCAGCTCCGCCGTCCGATCCGTGCCGGCTGTCGACTCGCGGAGTAGAGCCTGGGCCTTGGAGAGCTCGTCCGAGAGCTTGCCCTCCTCTTCCTTCAACTCCGGGGAGAGCCCCTGACTGACGTTGATGCGCCCTTCCGCCAGCAGATCGAGCAGCCCTCGCGCGTGGGCCCGCTCGCTCAAAGCCAGCGCCGAAGACGTCTGCCCCATGCGCATCAACAAGTCGATATAAAAATCGTAATAGGCCCTTCTCGACGCGAAATAGGCCGTGCGGATCTGCTGGCCCGCGATATTTCGCCGGGTGGACTCGATGATTCCGATCGCTCTCTCGATGTCGGCCTTGGCATCGGCGAGACGCCCCTCGTCCCGCAGCACCGTCGCGCGCCGCAGCAGGCCCGGCGCGACGACGCTCGGGTACTCGATCTCGTCCCCGAGTCCTATCGCCTGGCTGAAGCTCTCGACGGCGGCGGCCGATTGCCCGAGATCCCGGTGGGCCAGGCCCAGGGCCAGCAGCGTCTGGGCTTCCCGCGAACGGGAATGGCTTTCCCGTGCGATCCCGAGCGCTCTCTCGAAGGATTGCCGGGCCTCCTCTGCCCTTTTCAACGCGAGCTGAGAAAACCCGACGAAATGAGCCAGCTCCCAGGATTCTTCTTTTACCAGTCTCCGCGCCGCCTCGTATTCCTTCAGGGCCGCCACGGGGTCGCCGAGCACCTGGCGGGTCCAGCCGATACCCGCCAAGGCGCTCGCCTCCCCGCTGGAATCCAGCAATGCCTGATAGGCGGACCGCGATCGCTCGTAATTTTCCAGAGCCTTCTCGGGATCTCCAAGCTCGAGGTATGCGGCCCCGAGGTTGTAAAAGAGAATGCCTTCACCCTGAGGCTTGACCTTGCCCACGAGGCCGGCATAGATGTCCACCGCTTTTTGGAGCTGCCCCCTGCGGGTATGAATTCCGGCGATATTGCTCTCGCTCAGCAACGCGCCATCGATATCTCCGGCCGAACGGCTGAGATCGCGCGCCTCTTCGAAGGCCCTCAAGGCTTCGCTCAGATCTCCTCGCGCGTAGTAGATGGTTCCGATGCCGGTCAGGACGTTCGCCTGATCGGCGACGTTTCGGGCTTCGCGCTCCAAACGCAGAGCTTCCTGGAAGGCTGACAGAGCTTTGCCGTCATCCCCCTTCTCGCGATAGGCCCTGCCGAGGCCTTGAAACATGAATCCCTGCTCGGAGGCATTGCCGATCTCCCGCCAAATCGCCAAGGCCTGATCGTAGAGATCGATCGACTCGTCATATTTCTTGAGCCGCAGATTGCAATAAGCGATGCTCGCCAAGACCTGGGCCTCCCCCTCGGAATAGCCACAGAGGCGGGCCTTCGTCAGTGCCTTCTCGTAGGAGTCAAGCGCTTCTTGAATTCGCCCCTCGCCGACATGGATGCCGCCGATCTCGGTAAGGGCCTCCACGCCCCCGCGATCCTCCCCGACGCTCTCCCACAAGGAAAGCGCCTGCTGGCTCCTGGCCAAGGCCTCCGGGCTGCCCTGGGCGATCAAGCTCCTGGCCTCGGCGAGAACCCTGACGGCCTGGACCCGGATCTCGTCCCCCTTCACCGCTGGCCTCAATTCGCGCACGAGCAAGCCGAAGTGCCCCGCCGTGACCGGACCTCTCGGCGCCAATACGAGCCGGTAATCGCCCGCGGTCTTGGCGATCAGCGCCAGCACCTCCTGATTCCCGGGTCCCTCGGCGCCCATCGACGTGGCGACGGGCTCGCCCATGGGGCCGACCAGGGTCGCCTCGATGTCGGCCCCTACCGGCGCGATCTCGACGAAGAAATAGGTCCCGGCCGCGAGCGGGACCTTGTACTCCTGAGCCCGCCCGGCGACGAGATCCTGCTGCAAGGAGATCCCCGCCCGCAGTGCCGAATCCGAATTGTCGGTCCTGGCAACGATGTCGGGACGAGAGGCACTCATGCAGCCCGTCAGCAAGACGAAGGCAAGGCAAAGGATCGCGTGGCGGGAAAGGGAAGGCTGGAGCGGGGCCGATGCTGACACGTCTCCAGCAAGTCTAGGCCAGATTCTCGACGCCGGGCAATGCACCGGCCCCGCCGGCGGGTGAGGCCGGCGGGGTTCGGAATGAAGAAGCCTCAGTAGCGGGCGGTCGGCTTGGGGGGAGTCCCGCCCCGATATGGGCCCCGATACTGGTAGAAGTCCCAGAGGTTGGTGGCCAGGCTGAGCAGCGCCAGACCGCCCGCGACGTCGCAGTAATCCAGGAATGCCGCGGCGGCGGCACCAGCCGCGAATACGAAGCTGAGGGCCCGGGGCGGAGAGGGTCTCGGAGGCGGATAAGGCCCGACTCCAACCCCCCTGTTGTCGTCAAGAGTACCCATGGCATCCTCTCCCTTCCTGATCAACGCTCTTCATCTCAGTCCCTCCTCGTGGAACAAAGGGGTCTCGGTGACCCTCCTCCACGTCAGAAAGGCGTCGGAGTCACCCCTCGTGACCCGCCGCGCGTTATCTCCCCATTGGACACTCTCAGTCTACAGCCTGTAGACCTGCTTCATGCCACGGCTATTTCTTCTCTTCAAAGGCGCCGGAGATGGCGTAATGTTACGGCGGAAGCCTTTATCGGGGCTCGCCCAGGAGAATGAACGGCGCCCAATAAGAGGGATGCGCGTAGTTTCCCTTGGCGATCATGGAGAGCTTCGCGGTCTGCAGGGCTTTCGCCTTGTCTTGCGCCCGATCGAGGTTCTTGTAGAAATCCAGCATCAGGTCGGGTGTGGAGCCGTCGACGACGTTCCAGAGGCTCACCACCAGGCTGGGCACTCCGGCGTAGAAGAACGCGCGGGAGAGGCCCACCAGTCCCTCTCCCGTCACCGCCTTTCCCAGCGCCGTCTCGCAGGCGGAGAGCACGGCCAGGTCCGCGGAGAGCTTCAGGTTGAAGATTTCAGCCACCTCGAGGAGCCCGTCCTCGCCGGGCCGCTCCGACAGGACCAGGGCCGACCTTTCCGGAGAGTCTTCGTCGATCTTCGCGTGGGTGGCGAAGTGGAGGCGGCGGGCACCGACGACGGCAGGATTGTGCGTCACCGAATCCTCGTTCGCCTCGCTGCCGACGAATTTCAGCGAGGCCCCGGGATAGAGGCTCGCGATCTCCGAGATCTCCCGCAGGGAGGCCGGCAGGGGCTCGAAGCTCCAGCGGCTCGCGGCCGGATTGGGCTTGGTGGCCGCGCCCCGGGTGGCGGTCGTGCTCCCAGGCCCCGCGAAAGGAGCGAACGCCACCACCTGCTTGCGGTCCGCCGGAACGGGCTCCTGCCGCGGCTCGCGCAGGCCGGCGAGCACGCTGGCCGACGGGACGTAGGCGATGGAGTGCTGGCGCAGGAGATAGGGCAGATCCCGGTAGGAACGCCCTCCGGTCGGCTCGGTGAGGAGAGCTTCGAAGGGGATGTAGGAGAGGGCTCCGTCCGCGACGATCAGGAGGTTGGGCTTGCCGGCCAGGACCGCGGAGGCGGGTTGCAGAAGGTCGCGGTAGAGCTGGAAGGCCAGGTCCAGGTAGTCCTGCCGCCCAAGAAGGCTGTCTCGCTCCAGCACCTTCCGCAGCCGCTCCACCTGCTTCGTGATCCCACTAGCCGCGGGCAGATCGTAGGTGCCGATCCCCTGCCGGGTGACCACGAACAGGGTTGAGCGCTCCTCGCCGAGAGCGTATTCGAGCAGAGCGGTCCGGTCGTCCAGGACGAGGCGCTGGATCTGATCCAGCTTCAAAGGGATGGGATAGCGGACGTCGGCATAGCGTCGATTGACGGCGCGGATGTCCAGATCGAGCTGCTCCCGCTGCCGGTCCAACTGGTGGAGCTCTTCCTGGAGACTCTGGATTTGTTCCGGTTTCACGCTGCCGGAGCGAAGCTGAATCTGCGCATTGGAGACCTTGAAGGAAAGATCCTCCTCACGCCGCCGGAGCTCGGGGGCCAAGCCCTGGCTGACGTCGATCCGCCCCTCGGCGAGGAGGTCGAGAAGCCCTCTCGCCCGGGCTCGCTCGCTCACCTCCAGGGCCTGGGACGCGTACTTCCCCGGATGGGCCCGGTCGAGCGCCATCAGGAGATCGATCTCGAGATCGTAGTAGGTCCTCTTGGCGGCGAAGAAGCCGATGCGGAGCTGGTCGCCCGGGATGTTCCGCCGGGCCGACTCGACCCCTGCCACGGCCCCCTGGATGTCGGCGAGAGCCTCCTCGAGGCGGCCTTCGTCTCGCCGTAACTCGGCGCGTTGCAGAAGAGCGTCGGAGACGGACCTCTGGTTTCCGATCTCTTCCCCGAGCTCGATGGCCTGCTTCAGACTCTCGGCCGCCAGATCCTTTCGGCCCAGCTTGGCATAGGCCGAGCCGAGGTTGAGCTGGGTAGCCACCACCTTCGACCGGTCGCCAGTGGTCGTGGCAATTTCGAGAGCCTTTTGCAGGAGCGGCAGGGCCTCCCCGGGCTTGCCCAGGTCGATCTGCACCATGCCAATGGAACGGATGACGCTCCAGGCTTCCGGCAGCACCTGCCGGGCCTGTTCATACTCCGCGAGAGCGGCCTGAAAGTCCTTCATCTGCTGACGGACCAGGCCCATGCCGACCAGGACGTTCACCTCGTTTTCGAGATCGCCGGCGGCATGGTAGGTGTCTCGCGCGAGCTTGAAGTTCTCCAGGGCCTCTTGCGGGTTTCCCAACTCCGCATAGAGGCTGCCCATGTTGGCCCGCATGAGCCCGACGTCTTTGGGCGCGGCCTTCTGGACCAGGCGGGTGTAGAGCTCCAGCGCCCGCTGGAACTGGCCCTGGTTGTGGTAGAGAACCGCCAGGTTGTTCTCGATGAGCACCTCGGTCTTCGCGCCGTCTCCCTGGCGAACGAGCTCAAGGGCTTTTTCCCAGATCTCCCGCGCTTCGCCGGGACGGCCGAGATAGTAGTGGCTCGCCCCGAGGCCGCTCAGGGCGCGGCCCTGCTGGGTGAGATCCCCCGAGGCCTCGGCGAGCGTCAAGGCCTCCGTGAAGACCTGCATCTGGCTCTTGTAGTCCTGCTTGCGCTGATAGGCGCTACCCAGCCTCTGGAGGGCGGAGACCTCCTCATAAGGCCGCCCGACTTTTTGCCAGATTGCGAGGGATTGCTTGAGGAATTCGATGGCTTCGTCAGAGTTCCCGAGCCGCCCCTGGCAAAAGCCCATGCTCGACAGGGTTATGGCCTCCCATTCGGGAAGGCCGCTCTCCCGCGATTCCTTCAAGGACTTCTCCAGCCAGTCGAGGGCCCCCGGCATGTCTCCTCTTTCGCCCAGGCGGCTGGAGGTTTCGACGAGGGCCTCCACCTCGCCCCGGGCGTCTCCCGCCGCCCGCAAGGCAGCCAACGCTTCCGCGATGAGAGCCTCCGCTCGTTTACGCTGCTCCTCGGTCGGGACCTCCTGAAGGAGCTGCCGAGCCTCCACGAGCAGCTTCGCGCCCCGGACGCGCCCCTCGTCTCCGGCGGCGGCGGGCCTGAGCTGCAGGATCCTGACGGTGAACCGCCGGGAGAATTTCAGCGTCTCCGGGGCGGTGAGCTCCAAGCGGTAGGTGCCCTCGCGATCCGCGATCACGGCCAGGAGCTGAGGGACGGCACCCTCTCCCACGAACATCACCTCGCCGGCAGGGCTCAGGAGACGAGGCGCCAGGCTCGTGTCCCACTGGATGACCTCGAATTCGAGGAAGGTTCCGGCCGGCAGAGGCAAGTCGAAAGACAGGCTCTGCCCGCCCTGGATTTCACGCTCCTGGGAGACGCCGGGCTGCAGAGAGAGACTCTCGGCGGCGGGCGGCTCGGCCGCCCAGGCCGGGCTCAAACCCATCACCCACAGAGCCACCAGAAAAGGGGGGACCGAACGGACGAGAGGAAGAAGAGATCGAGGGGCCGTCACTGCGTTCCGACCTTTTCTCTATTCTATCCTAGCTATCCCAGCCCGGCATGGACCGTTCTGCGATCCGGTCTAGAAAAGATAGGATGTTGTCTATGGCAACGGACGACCGGGACATGGTCGCCCGCTTTTTAAGGGGCGAGAGAGAGGCGGTAGGCACCGTGGACGGGTGGATCTCGCGCGCCGCCTGGCCCTACCAGCGGCGGCTGGCGGACCGCTGGGACGACGTCCTGCAGGACGTGCGCCTCGAAGTGACCCGCCTCCTGGGCCAGGGCAAGTTCCGCGGCGAGTCGAGCCTGCGGACCTATCTCTGGAGAGTGGTCAGCCACACCTGCCTCGATCAGCTCCGCGCCCAGAGCAAATGGAAGTGGGCCGACCTCGAAACCCTCGAGACGGACGACGGAGCCAGCGGCCTGGGCCACGTGCAGCCCGTGAACCGGGAAGACCGAGACCTGCTGATGCGAGTCCTGGAACGGGTCTCGCACGAATGCCGGGAGATGTGGCGCCTGATCGTGCTCGGCCTGTCCTACAAGGAGATGAGCCTGCGGATGAACGTCGCCGAAGGCACTCTCCGCGTACGCGTCCTGCGCTGCCGGGAGAAGGCCACCGCCCTGCGCGAGGACCTCCTGGGAGGCGGATCGGCGGAAGAACGTAACGCCAGGGTCAAGAAATCGCCTAATAGAAGTGGAAAGGCGAAACCTAATGACCTGTGACCAAGCCATCGAGCTCCTCCCCTGGTTGTTGAACGGCACCCTCGAAGCCGAGGAGCGCGCCGAGGTCCGGCGGCACCTCGCAACCTGTGACCGCTGCCGCGAAGCCCTGGCCGAGACGCAACGGGCCGGAGCCCTCTTCACTCAGCACATTCCCGGTCCGGATCTGGTTTCCCTGGCCTGGGGAGAGAGGCCCGCCGGGATCGATCCCGCGCTCGCGGAGTCGCACCTGGCCTCGTGCCCCCAGTGCGCCGCCGAGCTCGAGCTCGTCCGGATGAGCCGCCGCCTGGAAGAAGAGGACAACGTCGCGGTCTTCCCCGCCGCCAAGCCGCGGCCCGGAGCCGTGGAAGCCCCGCGGACCTGGCGCGCTTGGGCCGTCGCGGCGAGCCTGCTGGCCCTCGTGGCCTCCAGCGGCTGGGTCTACACGGCCGTGCAGGCCGTCGATCCGGCCAGGGTTGCCCGGGTCGAGACCCCGGCTCCGGCGCCATCGCCGGCGCCCGCCACGCCCCAGGCTCCCGGCGGCGAGGCCTCCTCCCTGAGGCAGAAGATCGCCCGGATGGAAGGCGACATGCGGCGCCTCATCGGCCTTCAGCAGGAGAACGACAAGAAGGTCGCGGACGCTCAAGCCCAGGTCGCGCAGCTCGAAAAGGAGCGCGCGGCCTTTGCCCGGCCGCAGGCCGTCGATCCCGTCCTGTTCGAAGAGGTCGTGCGGGATGGCGAAGGCAGCAAGGGGACGCTCGTGAGGGCCGATGCCTACAGCGCCCTTCTCCTGCCGGCACGGGGGATGACGGGAAAGCGTTCCGCGGAGATCCTTGACGAATCCGGCAAGGTCGTCTTTCGGGTGGACGGACTGATCGACAAGCTGGAGTACTACTCGCTGGCCTTGCCACCCCGGTCCCTGCGCCCCGGCCGCTACACCGTCCGCCTCAGCGGCCAGGACGAGGGCAAGCCCTTCCAGGTCGTTCCCTAGAGTTCTGTCACACCAGGGATTGAAGCTCTCCCTGGGACCGCCGGCGTCCCGCCGGCTTGACCAACTAGTTAGTAGGCCGGCGGGACGCCGGCGGTCCCAGGAGTCTCACCCGTCAATCCCATGGTGACAGGCCCCTAGCGGCCCACCTCGCGGGCCGCCGCCCCATGGATCGCCAGCGTGGCGGGGTCCTGGAGGAAGGCGGCCACGCCGAGGCCTTCCACCTTCCAGCGCTTGTCGATACCCAGGACGATCTCTCCGGACTTCTCGGAGCCGGCCGTGGCCGGCAGGGTGAGGACCTTCTCCAGGCGGCGGACCACCCGGTCGTTCTTCAGGGTGCGCGAGGAGTTCTCCCCCGCCTTCACGGACGTCGAGAGGCCGCTCTCATAAATGGCGACCCAGAGGTCGACGTTGCCCGAGCCGGCGGCCTTGGCGAGCTTCGCGCCCACCTTGACCTTCAGATGGCCGTCCGGCGTCGGCGGATCGACCGCCAGGCTCACCCGGCCGGCCGGCTCGGCCGCCAGGGCATTGACGATCCGCTCCGTGACCTCGCCCTCGGAGTTGCCCACGCACTCGGCGCTGCCGTTGACCACCACCTGCGGCGTGTAGATCCGGTTGCTGTGGAAAGCGCGGCCCGCGTAGAGCTTCTGCCGGTCGGACCAGCGGGCCGAGGAGAAGGGGTCCTGCCAGCCGATGTAGTTCCAGTAGTCCACGTGGAAGGAGAGCGGAATCACCTTGCCCCGGTACCGCGGGTCGTTGGCGAGCTTCGAGAGCAGCCGGTCCGCCGGCGGGCAGCTCGAGCATCCCTGCGAGGTGAACAGCTCGACGATGGCGATCCGGTCGCCGCCGGGCGCCTTCCCGGCGTCGCCGGAGCCTCCCCGGGGAGCCACGATGACCAGGACCAGGGCGAGCAGTGAAAGTCTGAGAATCGGATTGATTGGGCTCATAGGGCGTCGAACCTCCGTCGGAATCCCTTGTACCACAGAGGATACGGGCGGGGAGGGTACTCCGGCCTTAGTTGCTCGGCGTTAATAGTGTCCGCCCGGGGGGAAGACGTTGGAGGACGGGTTCCTCTCCCTGGGGGCGGTGGCGGGTTGGCCAGGGGGAGGTTAGGAGGGGGCGCCTCGATCAAGAAAGACGCTTCTGCACGCCGCTTGGTCTTGCCGTCTCCTGGAAGGAGAACAACCTTGGTTCCGGAAAGATCTGCCTGACGGGGGCGCCCCCTCCTGGCCTCCCCCTGGCCAACCCGCCACCGCCCCCAGGGAGAGGAACCCTCTTCCGGACGCTGTAGAGGACCCGCGAAGCTCCGCATAGGCCCGGCCCTTCCCCCCGAAACGCTTCCATCCTCCCTGCCACTCACGGAATGGTAGGATTCATCCGGCTACCATTCGACGAAAGGGGGACCCATGAATTTTCTGGGCTCAGTCGGCGCCATCGGCGTCCTCTTCTTAGCTTTCTTCGCCGTCATCCTGTTCTACATGCTCGTCCGCCTGCTCTACAAGAAGGCGGGACCGGACGAGGCGCTGATCGTCTATGGCCGCCGGCAGCTCCTCGGCAACAAGGTCAAGGACGAGAAGGGAAGCACCGAGGGCTTCCGCATCGTCCGCGGCGGCGGCACGTTCGTCTTCCCCGCCTGGGAACAGCACAAGATGCTCTCCCTGCGCATGATGACCCTCGACATCGACCTCCAGCACGTCTATACGAACCAGGGCATCCCGATCAACGTCAAAGCCGTGGCCCAGGTGAAGATCCGCGGCGACGTCGAGCACATCCGCAAGGCCGCGGAAGGCTTCCTCGGCGTGCCGCCCGAGCAGGTGCGCTCGACCATCCAGGAGACGGTCGCGGGCCACCTGCGCGGCATCATCGGCACCCTCACCCTCGAAGAGCTCTACCGCGATCAGAAGCGGTTCCAGGAGAAGGTCCGCGAGGAGGCCCACTTCGACCTCGAAGGCATGGGCTTCGAGGTGAAGTCCTTCGTCTTCCAGGCCATCCAGGACGCCGAGGGCTACCTCAACTCGCTCGGCCAGCCGAAGATCCAGGAGGCGCTCAAGAACGCCCGCATCGCCACCGCCCTCTCCGACCGCGAGGCCAAGATCGAGGAGGAGAGCGCCCGCCAGCAGAAAGAGCAGAAGCGCTTCGGGGTGGACACCGAGATCGCCGACGCCGAGAAGGCCCTGTCGCTCAAGAAGGCGTCCATCCAGAAAGAGGTGGACGTCGCCAGGGCGCAGGCGGTCAAGGCCGGCGAGATGGAGACGAAGGTGCAGGACATCACCATCGCCGGCAAGGAGGTCGACCGCCGCAAGCTCGAGCTCAACGCCACCATCCGCGAGCAGGCGGACGCCAAGAAGTACGAGGCCGAGCGGCTGGCCGACGCCGACCAGTACCGCGTCGAGCGCCAGGCCGCGGCCGAGCGCAAGCGGCGCGAGGAGGGAGCCCAGGCGGTCAAGGCCGAGGGTCTCGCCAAGGCCGAGGCCGAGTCGGTGATGCGCCGCAACATCGGCCTCGCCGAGGCCGACGCCATCCGCGCCAAGGGCGAGGCCGAGGCCGAGGCCCGGCGCCTGCTGGCTGAGGCGCTCAAGCTCTACAACGACGCCGGCCTCTCCATCGAGGCCCTCAAGGTGCTGCCCGAGATCGCCGCCGCCATCTCCGAGCCGCTCTCGCGCGCCGGCGCCACCACCATCATCAGCAACGGCAACGGCCACGAGGGCACCGGCGCCGCCAAGCTCAGCCAGGACGTGGTGCAAGTCCTCTCGCAGCTCTCGCCGATCATGGAGCAGCTCGCCGGGGTGGACATCAAGCGCTTCCTTCAGGACGTCTCGAAGATCCCCGCCGCCGTGACGGAGCAGATCGTGCGCATCGAGCCGGTGCCGCCCCGGACGCCTCTTGCCTGACCGCCGTCAGCGACAGGAGAGCGATAGAGGAGGAAGACGGCCGTGAATCCCGCGACCAGCCTGCCCGAGCTGATCCAGCAGCTCGGGAGCACCTATTCGCCCTACGAGCGGCTGAAGATCCTCGGCCGCGCTTGGTCCCTGCTGCGCACCATGCCGCCCCACCAGCGGCTCGCCGTGGCCGCCGAGCTCGGTCTGGACAAGGCCGACGAGGTCGTGGAGGCCATCGCGGCGCGCACGGGCGGCAAGCCCTCCCCGGCTCTGCTGGCGATGATCGAGCAGGCCCAGGTCAAGGGCACGGCCCATCTGCCCGAGCTGATCGACGATCTGCGCGATCCACGGCGGCGCGGCGAGCGGCTGAAGGAGAGCGCCGCGGCCGTGGGAGACGCCCTCCTCGGCGACGACATTCCGGCGGCCACCTGGCTGCCCCCCGGGGCCGTGCCGGCGGTCGCCGGAGCGTCGGTAGCGCCACGGACCACCGCAAAGGCTGCGCCCCGGCCCGCTCCACCTGCGCCGCCGGCACCGCCGGTCGCGCCTCCCGTCGCGGCCCCGGTCGCCGCTCCGGTCCCCGTCCCCAAACCCGCTCCCCCACCTCCGGCTCCGGCTCCTCCTCCGCCGGTCGTGAAGGAGGCTCCGGTATCCGGTGTAAAGACGGCACCGGAGCCCAAACCCGTGGAGGCCCCGCCGCCGCCCAAGCCCCAGCCCGCGCCGGCTCCGGCACCGCCAGTCCAGACCGTCCCCGACAGCGGCCTCGCCGACCGCCTGGCCGCGATCCCATCGCTGACCCTGCGGTTCCGGGTCTTCCGGGGCCAATTGAACGAGGCCAGGGGGATGTCCACCGCCGGCCTGCGCTCGATCGTCGAAGGGTTCCCCGATGGCTGGGCTCGCCGCCGGGCCCTCCTGGAGCTTCTCCGCGCCGGGATTCCGGGCGCCCTTCCGGATGCCCTTTCCCTGGTTGAAGCCCTGGCCTCGGAACGCGACCGCCTCTGGTGCCTTGGCGCGTTGACGGATACGCGCACGATCCCGGCGGGAGACCGGGAGGCCGTGCTGGCGGGAGTCACCTCGCCGACGGCGCGGCGGCGGCTGGCCGGGCGGATGGGCGGGGCGGCGGCGTAGGCCGGAAAACCCGCCCGTTCCGGGCCGGAGCCGCCTTGACGGAAATCCACACCGGATGACGCTTCTTGGAAGAGAAGGTTTCGTCATCCCGCGCTCCGCATTCGCTTTCCTGCCCTGGCAGCCCCCCTTCCTTGCGGAGATTTTTTATGGTGGAATAGCATCCATCGAAGACAAGGGAGGTTCCGCATGCTCCGAGGTCGCTGCAGCAACCGCGTGGGTGCCTGGACGGTTCTTCTGATGCTGTCTCTTCCCGGCCTCGCCGGCGCCGCCACCGTGGAGCTCGTCTCGGGGACCGGTACGGCCGCCGATTCCTTCGGCACGAGCGCCAAGCCGGCGTTGAGCGCCGACGGCCGCTATGTGGCCTTCCTGAGCGACGCGCCGAACCTCGTGCCGGGGCAGGAGGACGACAACGGCTTTCCCGACGTCTTCCTCCACGACCGGCTCCTGGGGACCACCACCCTGGTCTCCCGGGCGGCGGGCTCGCCAACGCAGGCCGCCGGCCCCGGCGGCTACGACTCGCTGGAGATCAGCGCCGACGGCCGCTACGTGGCCTTCAGCGGCCTGGCCGCGGACCTCGTGCCGGGAGCCGTGGACGGCAACCGTTTCGCCGACGTGTTCCTCTGGGACCGGCTCACGGGCGCCACCACCCTGGTCTCCCACGCGGCCGGCTCGCCCGGCACGGCGGCGGACCGGGACTCCTACGGCGTCCACATCAGCGCGGACGGCAACTTCCTGGTCTTTCAAAGCCGCGCGGGCAACCTCGTGGCCGGCCAGGTCGAGCCCACCCCCAACGCGCCGACGGCGGACGTTTTCCTCTGGAGCCGCGCCGCGGACACGATCACCCTGGTGAGCCGCCAGAACGGCACCACGGCCACCGCGGCCAACCAGGCCTCGCTCGCCAGCGCCATCAGCGCGGACGGCGGCGTCGTCGTCTTCAAGACCCTGGCGACCAACCTCCTCTTGACCGTCTTCGACGTCAACACGGAAGCCGAGGTCTACGCCTACCAGCGCTCCACGGACACCCTCTCCCTGGTCAGCCGGTCGGCCAGCGCGCTCCAGTCGGCGGCGGGCGCCGCGCTCGGAGCCATCGCCGTCAGCGCGGACGGCCGCTACGTGGCCTTCTCCAGCGATTCCGACGACATCGTTCCCGGCCACGTCGATGAGGATCCCGCCAGGCCCGACGCGATCCTCTACGACCGGACCACGGGCGAGATGCGGCTCGCGAGCCACAGGAACGCCTCGCAGCTCCGGGGCGGCGGCATCTTCGATACCTACAACGGCATCGCGATGAGCGCCGACGGCCGCTACGTGGCCTTCTCCAGCGAAGCCACGGACCTCGTACCCGGCCAGGTGGACACCAACCAGAGGCTGGACGTCTTCGTCTACGACCGCGTCACGGGCCTGGTCGCGCTCGCCAGCCACAGCCGCGATTCGGTCGCCCGGGCGGGATCGCCGGGAGCCGCCAGCGGCTCCGGTATCTCCGGCGAGCCGAGCTTCAGCGCGGACGGCCGTTTCCTGGTCTTCAACAGCCTCTCCGTGGACCTCGTCTCCGGGCAGACCGACGTCCCGGAAACGGTCGACGTCTTCCTCTACGACCAGGCCTCGCGGAACGTCACCCTCGTGAGCCGCACCCGCGCCTCGGCCTCGACCGCCGGGAACGGGCCGTCGTCCACTCCCGTCCTCAGCGCGGACGGCGGCGTGGCCGCCTTCGTCAGCCAGGCCACCAACCTGGGCGAGGGGCAGACCGATCCCCATGGCTTCCCCGACCTCTTCCTCTACCACCGGACCTCGGGCGAGATCGCCAGGGCCTCACGCCGCGATCCCGGCCTGCCGCCTCCCCTCACGGACGTCTACCGGAGCTTCCTCGGCGGCCTCTCGGCGGATGGCCGGTCCGTGATCTTCCAAAGTACGGACAAAGTCTTCCTGCGGGACACCGTGGCGGACACGACCACCCTCGTCAGCCCGCCGCCTTTTACGACGTACCTCATAGCCACCAACGAAAACCCGGTGCTCAGCGCCGACGGACGGTTCGCCGCCTTCACCTCAAGGCAGTACGGTCCACCCACAACCCCGCCCCTGGAGCCCGCCAAGGGGCTCTACCTCTACGACCGCGCGACCGGCTCCTTTCTCCTCGTCAACCACGCGCCTGGCTCGGCCGGGCAGCCCGATGGTTTCCCGTTCAGCTTTGCCCTCAGCGCCGACGGCCGCTATGTCGCCCATCAGTGCTCGGTGTGCGGCCTGGTTCCCGGACATCCGGACAGGAGCCCGCTGGGCTCCGGAGGCTTCCCGGAGATCTTCCTCTACGACCGCCTCTCCGGGCTCAACACCCTGGTCTCCCATGCCTCGAGCTCGCCCACGGCCCAAGCCGACGGCCAGTCCTACGGGCCGGCGATCAGCGCGGACGGCCGCTTCGTCGTCTTCTGGAGCTTCGCCACCAACCTCTTCCCCGGCCAGGTCGACGTTCCCAACACCCAGGACCTCTTCGTCTTCGACCGGGAAACGGGGGCGGTCTCGCTCGTCACCTACACGCCGGGCTCCCCCAACACGGCCGCCGGCCTCCCCTCCGCGGCCACGCCCCTGATCCCGGTGGACCTGAGCGCGGACGGCCGCTTCATCGCTTTCCAGAGCGCCTTGCCCAACCTCGTGCCCGGGCAGGTGGACGACAACGGCGGGCCCGACGTCTTCCTTCATGACCAATTCGCGGGCACCGCGCGCACCACGATCCTGGTGAGCCACGCGGCCTCGTCCCCGGTCACCGCGGGCAACGGTCCGTCCTCCCATTTCGATCTCGAGGAGGACACCGTCTCGATGAGCGCCGACGGTCGCTTCGTCGTCTACGAAAGCCTGGCGAATGACCTCGTGGCGGGCGCCGACGACGCGCACAGCGACAAGGACGTCTTCCTCTACGACCGCCTCACCGGCACGAGCTCCCTGGTGAGCCACGCCGGCGGCGCCCCCCTGAAGGCCGGCAACGGGGCTTCCGAGGTTCCCCGCATCAGCGCGGACGGCAGCCGCATCGCCTTCCTGAGCATCGCGGCCGACCTCACCCCGGGGCAGACCGGCCCCGCCGGCTCGTACAACCTCTACACCCAAGTTCGCAATCAAGCCGGAAACGCCGGCACCACGACCTTGGTCGGCCGGGTGTTCGGCTACCCCCGGCCCTTCAACCCGGTCCCGTCCGACTTCGGCGACGATCCCCCCACCTTCGCGCCCCAGCTCTCGGCCGACGGCCGGCGCATCGCCTTCACCAGCGACGCCGGGCTCGTCCAGGGGGATTACAACGGCACCTGGGACGTCTACCTGTGGGACGAGAACGGCACGCCCGGAGGCCCCGTCACCGTGCCTCCCTGCCGGCTGCTCGACACCCGGCGCCGCGCCGAGCGCCCCATCCTGACTTCGAACGTCCAGCGCGCCGTCGCCGCCCACAGCCGCTGCGGCGTGCCGGCCACGGCGAAGCAGGTGCGGGTCAACGTGACCGCGTTCAACCCTTCGGGCAAGGGCAACCTGCGGTTCTATCCGGGAGACGTGACGGCGCCGCCGTCCGGCATCCTCCGCTTCGAGCGCGGCACGACCCGTACCGAGACGTTCACCCTGCCGCTCGGCCCCAACGGGACGTTGACGGTCCTGCCCTTCGTGGCGGGCCGGGGGACCGTGCACGTGGCGGTGGAGGTGAACGGGTATGTCGAGTAGCCGCGTCCGTGTCCTGGCCCTGGTCCTGGCCCTCTGCGGAGGGACCGCCCACGCCGCCACCGTGGAGCTCGTCTCCGGCACCGAAACGGCCGCCGACTCCTTCGGCACGAGCGCCCAGCCGGCGCTGAGCGCCGATGGCCGCTACGTGGCCTTCCTGAGCGACGCGCCAAACCTCGCGCCCGGGCAGGAGGACGATAACGACGCCTCCGACGTCTTCCTACACGACCGGCTCCTGGGGACCACCACCCTGGTCTCCCACGCGGCCGGCGCGCCCACGCGGGCCGCCAGTCCCGGCGACTACGGCTCCCTGGGCATCAGCGCCGACGGCCGCTACGTGGTCTTCACCGGCCCGGGTGTAGACCTCGTACCGGGAGCCGCCGGCGTCAGCCGGATCCGGAACGTGTTCCTCTGGGACCGGGTCACGGGCACCACCACCCTGGTCTCCCATGAAGCCGGTTCGCCCGGCACGGCGGCGGACGGCTCCTCCTTCGGCGTCCGCATCAGCGCGGACGGCAACTTCCTGGTCCTGGCCAGCAGCGCGGGCAACCTCGTGGCCGGCCAGGTCGAGCTCTCTCTCGAATTCACGACGACGGACGTGTTCCTCTGGAGCCGCGTCTCGGACACGATCACCCTGGTGAGCCGCAAGAGCGGCACCACGGTGGCCAACCAGCCCTCTTTCGCCACCGCCATCAGCGCGGACGGCGGAGTCGTCGTCTTCACGACCCTGGCGACGGACCTCCTTCCCTCTGTCGACGACATTAACGTGGACGCCGAGGTCTATGCCTACCAGCGCTCCACGGACACCCTCTCGCTGGTCAGCCGGGCGGCCAACGCGCCCGAGTTCGCGGATGGCGCTTCGCACGAATTCGTCGCCGTCAGCGCCGACGGCCGCTACGTGGCCTTCGCCAGCCATTCCCCCAACCTCGTCCCCGGCCATCTCGACGGCAACCCCGCCACCGCCGACGCGTTCCTCTACGACCGGACCACGGGCGAGATGCGTCTCGTGAGCCATCGGAACGACGTGCCGCTCCTGGGCGGCGGCATCTTCGATCCTGCCAGCATCGCGATGAGCGCCGACGGCCGCTACGTGGCCTTCTCCAGCCTGGCCCCGGACCTCGTCCCTCAGGTGGACACCAACCAGGCCGCGGACGTCTTCGTCTACGACCGCGTCACGGGCCTCGTCGCGCTCGTCAGCCACCGCCACGATTCGGTCACCACGGCGGGGTCGCTGGGCTCCGCCACCAGGCCCGCCCCTTCCGGCCGGCCGGTCTTCAGCGCGGACGGCCGTTTCCTGGTCTTCCACAGCATCGCCGTGGACCTCGTCTCCGGGCAGACCGACGTCCCGGACACGGTCGACGTCTTCCTCTACGACCAGACCTCGCGGAGCGCGACCCTGGTGAGCCACACCCGCGCCTCGGCCTCGGCCGCCGGCAACGGGCGCTCGTTCTCTCCCGTCCTCAGCGCCGACGGCGGCGTGGCCGCCTTCCTCAGCGAGGCCACCAACCTGGGCGAGGGGCAGACCGACCCCTACGGCTTCCTGGACCTCTTCCTCTACCACCGGACCTCGGGCGAGGTCGCCAGCCCCTCGCGCCGCGACCCCAGCTCGCCGCCTCCCCTCACGGACGTCTATCCGAGCACCCTCGGCGGCGTCTCGGCGGACGGCCGGTCCGTGGTCTTCGAGAGGCTGGACGACATCTTCGTGAGGGACACCGTGGCGGACACGACCCTCATCCTGGGCCCGCCGCTTCTTTCACCCGACCCGCGGGCGGTCAGCCGGGACCCGGCCCTCAGCGCCGACGGGCGGTTCGTGGCCTTCCTCTCGAGCGTCGCCGGCGCTGGGTCCACCGAGAGGCTCTACCTGTACGACCGCGCGGCCGGCACCTACACCATCGTCAATCACGCGCCCGGACTGGCCACGACGGGTGACGGCTTCCCCGTCAGCTTCGCCCTCAGCGCCGACGGCCGCTACGTGGCCTACCAGTGCGGGGCGTGCGGCCTGGTGCCCGGACATACGGCGCTCCCCACGTCCTTCGGCTTCTTCCAGGAGATCTTCCTCTACGACCGCCTCTCCGGGGAGAACACCCTGGTCTCCCGCGCCGTGGACACGAGCCAGCCCGCGTTCCGGTCCAACGGCCCGGCGCACGGCCCGGCGATCAGCGCGGACGGCCGCTACGTCGCCTTCTGGAGCTTCGCCACGAACCTGGTCCCCGGCCAGGCCGACGCTCCCAACACCGAGGACCTCTTCGTCTTCGACCGCGTGACGGGGGCGGCCTCGCTCGTCACCTCCGTGCCCGGCCTCCCGGCCACGGCCGCCAGCCGCCTCGGAATCCAGTTCCTCGCCCCGGCGGTCCTGAGCGCGGACGGCCGCTTCATCGCGTTCCCGAGCGTCATCCCCGACCTCGTGCCCGGACAGGTCGACACCGGCTCGAACGTCGACGTCTTCCTTCACGACCAGGGGACGCGCACCACGGTCCTGGTGAGCCACACGGCCTCGTCCCCGGTCGCCGCGGGCAACCGTGAGTCCTATCCCGCCGTCCTCGAGGATCCCGTCTCGATGAGCGCCGACGGACGCTTCCTCGTCTACGAGAGCCTGGCGACGGATCTCGTGGCCGGCACCGATACGAACAACGCCCGGGACGCCTTCCTCTACGACCGTCTCACCGGCACCAACACCCTGGTGAGCCACGCCGCCGGCAATCCCCTGCAGGCCGGCAACGCGGAGTCCGAGACCCCGCGCATCAGCGCGGACGGCAGCCGGATCGCCTTCCTGAGCGGCGCGGCCGACCTCGCTTCGGGCCCGGCCGTGCCGCACCTCTCCGCCGGCTCGCGCAACCTCTACGTCCAGGACCGGAGCACCGGCACCACGGCCTTCATCGCCCAAGCGTTGAAGCTCGGCCGGCCGTTCAACCCGTTCCCGTCCGACGAAGAGCCCATCTTCTTCGCGCCCCGGATCTCGGCCGACGGCCGGCGCATCGCCTTCACCAGCGACGCCGCGCTCGTCCAAGGCGATTACAACCGCACCTGGGACGTCTACCTGTGGGACCAGGACGGCACCGTCGGGCCCGCGGGCCCCGTCGCCGTGCCTCCCTGCCGTCTCCTCGACACCCGGCGCCGCGCCGAGCGACCCGTCCTGACCTCGAACGTACCGCGCAACGTCGCCGCCCACGGCCGCTGCGGCGTGCCGGCCACGGCGAAACGGGTCGTGGTCGACGTGACCGCGTTCAACCCCTCGGGCAAGGGCAACCTGCGGTTCTACCCGGGAGCCGTGACGGCAACGCCGTCCGGCATCCTGCGCTTCGAGCGCGGGACAGGCCGCACGGAGACGTTCACCCTGACGCTCGGGACAAACGGAACGCTGGCGATCCTGCCCTTCGTGGCGGGCCGGGGGACGGTCCACGTGGCCGTGGAGGTGACGGGGTATGAGAATTAGCGCTTGGACGCTGCTGCTGACGCTGGCGGTTCCCGGCCTCGCTCAGGCCGCCACCGTGGAGCTCGTCTCCGGGGCCGCCGGCCCGGTCCCCGACTCCTTCGGCATGAGCGGCTACCTGGAGGCGTGGAGCGCCGACGGACGCTACGTGGCCTTCGAGAGCAACGCGCCCAACCTCGTTCCCGGGCAGGAAGACGACAACCACTTCGGCGACATCTTCCTCCACGATCGGGTGGCGGGGACCACCACCCTGGTCTCCCACGCCGCCGGCTCGCCCACGCGGGCCGCCAGCGGCTCAGGCTCCGTGGACATCAGCGCCGACGGCCGCTACGTGGCCTTCATCGGCCCGGGCGTGGACCTCGTGCCAGGAGCCGTCGACGCCAATAATGGCGCCGACGTGTTCCTCTGGGACCGGGTCACGGGGACCACCACCCTGGTCTCCCATGCCGCCGGCTCACCCGGCACGGCGGCGGACTCTTTTTCCTACTACGCCCTCATCAGCGCGGACGGCAACTTCGTGGTCTTCACCAGCCGCGCGAGCAATCTCGTGGCCGGCCAGGTCGAGCCCGGTCCCATCGAGCAGACGGCGGACGTTTTCCTCTGGAGCCGAGCCTCGAACACGATCGCTCTGCTGAGCCGCAAGAGCGGCACCACGGCCACCGCGGCCGACCAGGACTCGCTCGCCACCGCCCTCAGCGCGGACGGCGGCGTCGTCGTCTTCCAGACTTTGGCGAACGACCTCCTCTCGACCGTCGCCGACGGCAAGGGAGACTCCGACATCTATGCCTACCAGCGCTCCACGGATACTCTCTCGCTGGTCAGCCGGACGAGCAACGCGCCCCAGGTGGCGGCCGGCGGCGCGATCGAAACCGCGGTTGTCAGCGCGGACGGCCGCTACGTGGCTTTCGCCAGCTATGCCGACAACCTCGTTCCCGGCCAGGTGGCCGGCGTTCTCAGCCTCGATGCGTACCTCTACGACCGGACCACGGGCGAGATGCGGCTCGTGAGCCGCACGAGCGCCTCGCCGCTCCAGGGCGGCGGCATCTTCGGCGACCACGCCATGAGCGCCGACGGCCGCTACGTGGCCTTCTCCAGCGAGGCCGCGAACCTCATCCCGGGCCAGGTGGATACCACTCAGGGCCTGGACGTCTTCGTCTACGACCGCGTCACAGGCCTCACCTCGCTCGCCAGCCACAGCCGCGATTCGTTCATCACGGCAGGATCGCTGGGCGTCGCCAGCAGACCGAGGCTTAGCGCGGACGGCCGGTTCCTGGTCTTCCAGAGCTTCGCCGTGGACCTCGTCCCCGGACAGACCGATGTACCGGGCACCCTCGACGTCTTCCTCTACGACCAGGCCTCGCGGAGTGCGGCCCTGATGAGCCACGCCCGCGCCTCGGGCTCGACCGCCGGCAACGGGCTCTCTTTCTTTCCCGTCCTCAGCGCGGACGGCAGCATGGCCGCCTTCGTCAGCGAGGCCACCGATCTGGGCGAGGGGCAGACCGATCCCTACGGCTTCCTGGACCTCTTCCTCTACCACCGGACCTCGGGCGAGATCACCAGCCCCTCGCGCCGCGACCCCAGCCTGCCGCCTCCCGTCACGTCCACCGATCAGAGCACCCTCGGCGGCCTCTCGGCGGATGGCCGGTCCGTGGCCTTCCAGAGCGGCGAGCACGTCTTCCTGCGGGACACCGTGGCGGATACCACCACCCGCCTCAGCCCGCCGCCCTTCCCGCCGTTCCCGAGCGAGGCCAGCCGGAACCCTGTCTTGAGCGCCGACGGCCGGTTCACGGCCTTCCTCTCGGCCTCGCGGGGCCTGCCCACATCTCCCCCCAATCTCATCGAGGGGCTCTACCTCCACGACCGCACGGCCGGCACCTACACCCTCGTCAACCACATGCACGGCCCGGTCACCCCCGCCAAACGGACCGACGGCTTCCCCTCCGGCTTCGGCCTCAGCGCCGACGGGCGCTACCTCGCCTATCAGTGCTCGGCGTGCCCGAGCCCGTCGATTTCCGGCCGGGGCTTCGCCGAGATCTTCCTCTACGACCGCCTCTCCGGGCTCAACACCCTGGTCTCCCACGCCTCGAGCTCACCCACGGCCCACGCCAACGGAGAGTCGTACGCCCCGGCGATCAGCGCCGACGGCCGCTACGTCGTCTTCTGGAGCTTCGCCACCGACCTCGTCCCCGGCCAGATCGACGTCCCCGACACCCAGGACCTCTTCGTCTTCAACCGCGTAACGGGGGTTACCGCGCTCGTCACCTACACGCCGGGCTTCCCCGCCACGGCCGCTGGCCTTCTCTCCGCGGCCTCGCCCCTGACCCGCGCGCACCTGAGCGCGGACGGCCGCTTCATCGCTTTCGAGAGCGCCCTGCCCAACCTCGTGGCCGGGCAGGTGGACGCCAACCAGGGCGTCGACCTCTTCCTCCGGGACCAGGGAACGCGCACCACGGTCCTGGTGAGCCACGCGGTCTCGTCCGCGGCCCCCACGGTCAGCGCCGGCAACCGTCCGTCCCGATCCCTCGGGCCCGAGGACTCGGTCTCGATGAGCGCCGACGGCCGCTTCGTGGTCTACGAGAGCCTGGCGACGGACCTCGTGGCGGGCGCTGGCGACACCGACGGCACCCAGGACGTCTTCCTCTACGACCGTCTCATCGGCACCAGCTCCCTGGTGAGCCACGCCAGCGGAGCCCCCCTGAGGACCGGCAACGGGGACTCCGAGGTCCCGCGCATCAGCTCGGACGGCAGCCGCATCGCCTTCCTGAGCGGCGCGACCGATCTCGCCGCGGACCAGACCGTCGAGCACGCTTTCCCCTTCTCGCGCAGCCTCTACGTCCAGGACCGGAGCGCCGGCACCACGGCCTTCATCGCCCAGGCATTGAAGTTCGGCCGGCTCCCGACCGATGAAGAACCCCTCTTCTTCGCGCCCCAGCTCTCCGCCGACGGACGGCGCATCGCCTTCACCAGCAACGCCGCGCTGGTCCGGGGGGATTACAACGACACCTGGGACGTCTACCTGTGGAACGACGGCTTCGCCACCTTCCCCAACTGCAAGCTCCTCGACACCCGGCGCCGCGCCGAGCGACCCGTCCTGATCTCGAACGTACCGCGCACCGTCGCCGCCCACGGCCGCTGCGGCGTGCCGGCCACGGCGAAACGGGTCGTGGTCGACGTGACCGTCTTCAACCCCTCGGGCAAGGGCAACCTGCGGTTCTATCCGGGAGCCGTGACGGCAAACCCGTCCGGCATCCTCCGCTTCGAGCGCGGGACAGGCCGCACGGAGACGTTCACCCTGCCGCTCGGCCCGAACGGGACGCTGACGATCCTCCCCTTCGTGGCGGGCCGGGGGACGGTGCACGTGGCCGTGGAGGTGACGGGGTATGAGAATTAGCGCTTGGACGCTGCTGCTGACGCTGGCGGTTCCCGGCCTCGCTCAGGCCGCCACCGTGGAGCTCATCTCCAAGACCAGCACGGCCGCCCTCTCCCCCGGCTACAGCACCGGGCCGGTGCTGAGCGCCGACGGCCGCTACGTGGCCTTCCTGAGCAGCGCGCCCGACATCTCGCCCGGGCAGGAGGACGAGAACACACTCCTGGACGTCTTCCTCCACGACCGGGTCCTGGGGACCACCACCCTCGTCTCCCACGCCGCCGGCTCCCCCACGCGGGCCGCCAGCCCCGGCATCAGATCTTTCGTTAACAACCCTACCGCCCTGGACATCAGCGCCGACGGCCGCTACGTGGCCTTCAGCGCCCCGGGCGTGGACCTCGTGCCGGGAGCCGCCGGCAGCGACCTGGTCTGGAACCTGTTCCTCTGGGACCGGGTCACGGGGACCACCACCCTGGTCTCCCACGCCGCCGGCTCGCCAGGCACGGCGGCGGACGACTCCTCCTCGTACGTCCGCATCAGCGCGGACGGCAACTTCCTGGTCTTCACCAGCCTCGCGACGAACCTCGTGGCCGGCCAGGTCGACCGCACGGATTCCCCCGGGGGGACGACGGACGTGTTCCTCTGGCACCGCGCCACGGACACGGCCACCCTGGTGAGCCGCAGGTTCGGCACCGCGGCCGGTACCCCGGCCGGTACCTCGGCCACCACGGGCAACCAGTCCTCCTTCGCCCCGGTCCTCAGCGCGGACGGCGGCGTCGTCGTCTTCGCGACCGCCGCGACCGACCTCCTCCCGCACCTCGCCGGCCTCGACTCGTACTACAACGTCTACGCTTACCAGCGCTCCACGGACACTCTCTCGCTGGTCAGCCGGGCGGCCACCTCGCCTCAGGTGGCGGCCAGCTCTTCGCGGGAAGGCCTCGCCGTCAGCGCCGATGGCCGCTACGTGGCCTTCCACAGCTTCGCCGGCAACCTCGTTCCCGGCCAGATGGATGACTCTTCATCCCTCGACGTGTTCCTTTACGACCGGACCACGGGCGAGATGCGGCTCGCGAGCCACCGGAGCCTCTCGCCCCTCCTGGGGGGCGGCGGCTACTTCGATGCCACCGGTACCGCGATGAGCGCGGACGGCCGCTACATGGCCTTCTCCAGCTTCGCCACGGACCTCGTCCCCGGCCAGGCGGACACCAACGGGAACACGGACATCTTCGTCTACGACCGCGACACGGGCCTCGTCGCGCTCGCCAGCCACCGCCACGATTCGGCCACGACGGCGGGGGCGGGCTTCTCCAGCGCGCCGAGGCTCAGCGCGGACGGGCGTTTCCTGGTCTTCCACAGCCAATCCAGGGACCTGGTTCTGGGGCAGACCGAGATTCCGGCCCCGAGCTACGGCGGCACGCTCGACGTATTCCTCTACGACCGGACCTCGCGGAGCGTGACCCTGGCGAGCCACACCCGCGTCTCGGCCTCGGCCACCGGGAACCACAGCTCCTTCGAACCCGTCCTCAGCGCGGACGGCAGCGTGGCCGCCTTCCTCAGCGAGGCCACCGACCTGGCCGAGGGGGGGCAGGTCGGTCCCTACGGCTTCTCGGACCTCTTCCTCCATGACCGGACCTCGGATGAGGTCACCCGGGCCTCGCGCCACGACCCCGGCCTGCCGCCTCCCGTCACGACCCTGCCCGAGAGCACCCTCGGCGGCCTTTCCGCGGATGGCCGGCTCGCGACCTTCAAGACCCGGGACGACCTCTTCCTCCGGGACACCGTGGCGGACACGGCGCTCCTGACCAACCCGCCGCGCAGCTTCGCTTCCAGCTCCGTGAGAGGTCAGGGCACCGTCCTCAGCGCCGATGGGCGGTTCGCCGCTCTCACCGCGGCCCAGAGCACCGGCACCGAGGGGCTCTATCTCTATGACCGCGCGGCCGGCACCTTCACCCTCGTCAACCGCGAGCCCGGCGCGCTCCCCCCGCTCGATAACCGCCCCGTGGGCTCCCCCGTCAGCTTCGCCCTCAGCGCCGACGGGCGCTACCTCGTCTACCAGTGCGATTCGTGCTTCCTGTTGCCCGGATATCCGAGCTTCACCGACGAAATCTTCCTCTACGACCGCCTTTCCGGGCTCAACACCCTGGTCTCCCGTGCCGAGCACACGATCCTCCCCGCGTTCCCGGCCAACGGCCCGTCGTCCGGCCCGGCGATCAGCCCGGACGGCCGCTACGTCGTCTTCTGGAGCGTCGCCACCAACCTCGTCCTCCGCCAGGTCGACGCCTTCTACACCCCGGACCTCTTCGTCTTCGACCGGGAAGCGGGGCCGGCGGGAGCCACCGCGCTGATCACCCACGGCCCGGGTTCCCCCGAGAGGAGCGCCACCACCCTCGTTCCCTACTCTCCCGCCCCCTACTTCCTGCCCCCGGCGGTCCTGAGCGCGGACGGCCGCTTCATCGCTTTCCAGAGCGTCCTGCCCAACCTCGTGGAAGGGCAGGTGGATACCAACGAGGGGGCCGACGTCTTCCTCTACAGCCAGGGGACGCGTGCCAACCTCCTGGTCAGCCACGCGGCTTCGCCGGTCCCCGTCCCCGCGGGCATCGCGGGCAACGCTCCGTCCGCCCCCTCCAACTTCGTGGAGGATGGCACGGTCTCGATGAGCGCCGATGGCCGCTTCATCGCCTACCAAAGCCTGGCGACCGATCTCGTGGGGGACCTTGCGGCCGGCACCGGCGACACGAACGGCACCGACGACGTCTTCCTCTACGACCGGCTCTTCGGCACTAATTCCCTGGTGAGCCACAACGGCGGCGCTCCCCTGGCGGCCGCCAACGGAGCTTCCGGGTTCCCCCGCATCAGCGCGGACGGCCGCCGCGTCGCCTTCACGAGCACCGCGACCGATCTCCTTCCGAACGAGACCGTCCCCACCGGCTGGCACAACCTCTACGTCCAGGACCATGGGACCGGCGCCAGCACTTTCGTCGCCCGGGCGTTCAGGAGCTCCCAGGAATTCTTCCGCTACATCGTGCCCCAACTCTCGGCGGACGGCCGGCGTATCGGTTTCAACAGCGAAGCCCCGCTCGTCCCCGGGGACTACAACGGCCGCTGGGACGTCTACCTCTGGAAGGACGACGGCGGCGGCACCATTCCCCTGCCGGCCTGCAAGCTCCTCGACACCCGGCGCCGCGCCGACCGCCCCGTCCTGACCTCGGACATCCCGCGCGCCGTCGCCGCGAACGGCCGCTGCGGCGTGCCGGTCACGGCGAAGCAGGTCGTGGTCAAGGCGGCCGTCTTCAACCCCTCGGGCAAGGGCAACCTGCGGTTCTATCCGGGAGCCGTCACGGCGCCGCCGTCCGACATTCTCCGCTTCGAGCGCGGCACGGCCCGCGCCGAGACGTTCACCGTGAAGCTCGGGACGGACGGGACGCTGACGATCCTGCCTTTCGTGAGCGGCAGGGGAACGGTCCACGTGGCCGTGGAGGTGACCGGGTATGTCGAGTAGCCGCGTCCGTGTCCTGGCCCTGGTCCTGGCCCTCTGCGGAGGCCTCGCCCACGCCGCCACCGTGGAGCTCGTCTCCAGCACCGAAACGGCCGCCGACTCCTTCGGCACGAGCGCCCAGCCGGCGTTGAGCGCCGACGGCCGCTACGTGGCATTCCTGAGCGACGCGCCAAATCTGGCGCCCGGGCAGGAGGACGACAACGGCGTCCTGGACGTCTTCCTTCACGACCGGGTCCTGGGAACCACCACCCTCGTCTCCCACGCCGCCGGCTCCCCCACGCGGGCCGCCAGCCCAGGCCTCGACCCCTTTAAATTCGCGGAGGACACCCACTTCCACGGAGACACCCGCTTCCTGGACATCAGCGCGGACGGCCGCTACGTGGCCTTCATCACCGCGGGCGTGGACCTCGTGCCGCCCACCGCCGGCAGCGGCCAGACCTTCAACGTCTTCCTCTGGGACCGGGTCACGGGGACCACCACTCTCGCCTCCCACGCGGCCGGCTCGACCGGCACGGCGGCGGACGATTCCTCCTTCAACGTCCACATCAGCGCGGACGGCAACTTCCTGGTCTTCTCCAGCCGCGCGGGCAACCTCGCGGCCGGCCAGGCCGAGCCCACCCCCAACGAGAAGACGGCGGACGTCTTCCTTTGGAGCCGCGCCTCGGACACGACCACGCTGGTGAGCCACAGGAGCGGCACCACCGCCGGTACTCCCTCAACAGCAGGCAACCAGCCCTCGTTCGCCTCGGCCCTCAGCGCGGACGGCGGCGTCGTCGTCTTCACGACCTTCGCGACCGACCTTCTCTCGACCGTCGTCGACGCCAACGGGGCCGCCGAGGTCTACGCCTACCAACGCTCCACGGACACCCTCTCCCTGGTCAGCCGGTCGGCCAGCGCGCCCCACGCGGCGGCCGGCGCCTGGCCGGAAGGCCACGCCGTCAGCGCCGACGGCCGCTACGTGGCCATCATCAGCCATTCCGCCTATCTCGTTCCCGGCCAGGTGGACGACGAGGTGGACACGGATGCCTTCCTCGACGCGTTCCTCTACGACCGGGCCACGGGCGAGATGCGGCTCGTGAGCCACCGGAGCCTCTCACCCCTCCTGGCGGGCGGCATCTCCGTCGATCCCCCCATCGCGGTGAGCGCGGACGGCCGCTACGTGGCGTTCTCCAGCGTGGCCACGGACCTCGCCCCCGGCCAGGTGGATACCAACGAGCACGCGGACGTCTTCGTCTACGACCGCGACACGGGCCTCGCCGCGCTCGCCAGCCACCGCCACGATTCGGCCGCCACGGCGGGGTCGGGCTTCTCCAGCGCGCCGAGGCTCAGCGCGGACGGGCGTTTCCTGGTCTTCCAAAGCCAATCCGCGGACCTGGTCCCCGGGCAGACCGACATCCGGCCGGCCAGCAGCGGCACGAGCGACGTCTTCCTCTACGACCAGACCTCGCGGAGCGCGACCCTGGTGAGCCGCACCCGCGCTTCGGCCTCGACCACCGGGAACCGGAGCTCCTTCGATCCCGTCCTCAGCGCGGACGGCAGCGTGGCCGCCTTCCTCAGCGAGGCCACCGACCTGGGCGAGGGGCAGGTCGATCCCTACGACCTCGCGGACCTCTTCCTCTACCACCGGACCTCGGGTGAGATCACCAGCGCCTCGCTCCGCGACCCCGGCCTGACGCCTCCCCTCACCTTCCTCTACCCGAGCCTCCTGGGCAGTCTCTCGGCGGACGGACGGTCCGTGGCCTTCCAGAGCCAGGACAGGATCTTCCTGCGGGACACCGTGGCGGACACGACCACTCGCCTCGGCTCGCCGCTTTCGCCGTACGCGCTCAACCGGAACCCGGTCCTCAGCGCCGACGGGCGGTTCGCCGCCTTCCTCGCGCGCTACAGCTCTCCAACGTACTACGAAGGGCTCTTCCTCTACGACCGCGCGGCCGGCACCTCCACCCTCGTCAACCACCCGCTCGGCTCGCCCCTCCGGATCGACGGCCTCGCTTCCAGGGTTGCCCTCAGCGCCGATGGCCGCTGGGTCGCCTATGAGTGCTCAGGGTGCGGCCTGGTGCCCGGACGTCCGTCGAACGCGGATTTCAGCGATATCTTCCTCTACGACCGCCTCTCCGGAGCGAACGTCCTGGTCTCCCGCGCCGCGAACACGAGCCTGCCCACCCTTTCACCCGACGGCGAGTCGTTCAGCCCGGCGATCAGCGCGGACGGCCGCTACGTCGCCTTCTGGAGCCTCGCCACCAACCTCTTCCCCGGCCAGGCCGACTCCGTCGACACGCCGGATCTCTTCGTCTTCGACCGGCGGAAGGGAGCGGCGGGATCCATCGCGCTCATCACCCACAGGCCGGGTTTTCCCGCGCGGAGCGCCAGCCTCCCCGCCCCGCTCTCGTACTCGTACTCGTTTCCGGCGAACCTGAGCGCGGACGGCCGCTTCATCTCTTTCCAGAGCGTCCTGCCCAACCTCGTGGACGGGCAGGTGGATGCCAACGGGGGCCCCGACGTCTTTCTCCACGACCGCTTCGCGGGCACCACGGTCCTGGTGAGCCACGCGGCCTCGTCCCCGGTGATCGCGGGTAACGCGAGCAGCGGTCCGTTCTTCCCCTCCAAACTCATGGACGGCACGGTCTCGATGAGCGCCGACGGCCGCTTCATCGCCTACGCAAGCCTGGCCACCGACCTCGCGGCCGGCGTCGGCGACACGAACGGCGCCCAGGACGTCTTCCTCTACGACCGCCTCACCGGCTCGAGCTCCCTGGTGAGCCACGACGGCAGCGCCCCCCTGACGGCCGCCAACGGGGCTTCCGGGATCCCGCGCCTCAGCGCGGAGGGCAACCGTGTCGCCTTCCTGAGCACCGCGGCCGACCTCCTTCTGAACGAAACCGTCCCCGCCGGCTGGTACAACCTCTACGTCCAGGACCGGAATCCCCAGGGCCAGGCCGGCACCATGGCCTTCGTCGAGCGGGCGTTCAGGAACTTCCCGGACGGCTACGACTACCAACTCCTCTCCGTGACCGACATCTCGGCCGACGGCCGGCGCATCGCCTTCAACAGCGAAGCCGGGCTCGTCGTGGGGGATTACAACCTCGTCCGGGACGTCTACCTCTGGAAGGACGAAGACGGCACCCTTCCCCTGCCGGCCTGCAAGCTCCTCGACACCCGGCGCCGCGCCGACCGCCCCGTCCTGGCCTCGAACGCCCAGCGAATCTTCCTCGTCCGCGGCGCCTGCGGCGTGCCGGATACCGCGCGGCAGGTGGTGGTCAAGGTCACCGCCTTCAATCCGTCCGGCAAGGGCAACCTGCGGTTCTATACCGGAGCCGTGACGGCAAACCCGTCCGGCATCCTCCGCTTCGAGCGCGGCACGGCCCGCTCGGAGACGTTCACCCTGCCGCTCGGCGCGAACGGGACGCTGACGATCCTGCCTTTCGTGGCGGGCCGGGGGACGGTCCACGTGGCGGTGGAGGTGACGGGGTATGCGAATTAGTGCTTGGACGCTGCTGCTGACGCTGGCGGTTCCCGGCCTCGCCCAGGCCGCCACCCTGGAGCTCGTCTCCGGGGCCACCGGCCCGGTCCCCGACTCCTTGGGCCATAACATCCAGCCGGTGCTGAGCGACGACGGCCGCTACGTGGCCTTCCTGAGCTACGCGCCCAATCTGTCGCCCGGGCAGGAGGACGACAACGGCGTCCTGGACGTCTTCCTTCACGACCGGGTCCTGGGAACCACCACCCTCGTCTCCCACGCCGCCGGCTCCCCCACGCGGGCCGCCAGCCCCGGCCTCGACCCCTTTAAATTCGCAGCGGACACCCATTTCCACGGGGACACCCGCTTCCTGGACATCAGCGCGGACGGCCGCTACGTGGCCTTCATCACCGCGGGCGTGGAACTCGTGCCGCCCACCGCCGGCAGCGGCCAGACCTTCAACGTCTTCCTCTGGGACCGGGTCACGGGAACCACCACCCTCGCCTCCCACGCGGCCGGCTCGACCGGCACGGCGGCGGGCGATTCCTCCTTCAACGTCCGCATCAGCGCGGACGGCAACTTCCTGGCCTTCAACAGCCTCGCGAGCAACCTCGTGGCGGGCCAGACCGAGAACACGCATCTCTCCGGGCCGACGGCGGACGTGTTCCTCTGGAGCCGCGCCTCGGACACGATCACCCTGGTGAGCCGCAGGAGCGGCACCACGGCCGGTACTCCCTCAACAGTAGGCAACCAGCCCTCGTTCGCCCCGGTCCTCAGCGCGGACGGCGGTGTCGTCGTCTTCACGACCCTCGCGACCGACCTTCTCCCGACCGTCATCGACGCCAACGGGGCCGCCGAGGTCTACGCCTACCAGCGCTCCACGGACACCCTCTCCCTGGTCAGCCGGTCGGCCAGCGCACCCCAGCCGGCGGCCGGCGCCTGGCCGGAAGGCCACGCCATCAGCGCCGACGGCCGCTACGTGGCCTTCATCAGCCATTCCGCCTACCTCGTTCCCGGCCAGGTGGACGACGTTGCCTACCTCGACGCGTTCCTCTACGACCGGGCCACGGGCGAGATGCGGCTCGTCAGCCACCGAAGCCTCTCGCCCCTCCTGGCGGGCGGTGTCTTCGTCAATCCCCCCGGCCTCGCGATGAGCGCGGACGGCCGCTACGTGGCGTTCTCCAGCGAGGCCACGGACCTCGCCCCCGGCCAGGTGGATACCAACCAGTACGCGGACGTCTTCGTCTACGACCGCGACACGGGTCTCGTGGCGCTCGCCAGCCACCGCCACGATTCGGCCGCCACGGCCGGGTCGGGCTTCTCCGGCGCGCCGGGGCTCAGCGCGGACGGGCGTTTCCTGGTCTTTCGCAGCCAATCCGGGGACTTGGTCCCGGGGCAGACCGAGATTCCCACGGCTCCGGGCTTCGGCGGCACGGACGACGTCTTCCTCTACGACCGGACCTCGCGGAGCGCGACCCTGGTGAGCCGCACCCGCGCTTCGGCCTCGGCCGCCGGGAACGGGAATTCCTTCGCTCCCGTCCTCAGCGCGAACGGCGGCGTGGCCGCCTTCCTCAGCACGGCTACCGACCTGGGCGAGGGGCAGACCGATCCCTACGGCCACGCGGACCTCTTCCTCTACCACCGGACCTCGGGTGAGATCGCCAGCGCCTCGCTCCGCGACCCCGGCCTGCCGCCTCCCCTCACCTCCCTCTTCCCGAGCATCCTCGGCGGCCTCTCGGCGGACGGCCGGTCCGTGGTTTTCCAGAGCCTGAGTAAAATCTTCCTGCGGGACACCGTGGCGGACACGACCATCCGCCTCAGCCCGCCGCTTTCGCCGTACGAGACCAACTGGAACCCGGTCCTCAGCGCCGACGGGCGGTTCGTCGCCTTCCTCTCGCACGCTAGCTATCTGGGGGATGTAGCGGGGCTCTTCCTCTACGATCGCGCGGCCGGCACCTTCACCCTCGTCAACCACGCGCCCGGCTCGCCCACCCAGATCGACGGCGTCGCTTCCAGCTTTGCCCTCAGCGCCGATGGCCGCTGGGTCGCCTATGAGTGCGCAGGGTGCGGCCTGGTGCCCGGACATCCGTCGTACGCGTATTTCCACGAGATCTTCCTCTACGACCGCCTCTCCGGGGAGAACATCCTGGTCTCCCACGCCTCGAGCTCGCCCACGGACCAGCCCGACGGCTACTCGTACAGCCCGGCGATCAGCGCGGACGGCCGCTACGTCGCCTTCTGGAGCTCCGCGACGAACCTCTTCCCCGGCCAGGTCGACTCCTTCCGCACGCAGGATCTCTTCGTCTTCGACCGGCACACGGGAGCGGCCTCGCTCGTCACCTACACGCCGGGCTCCCCCAGCACGGCCGCCGGCCTCCCCGACACGCCCTCGTTCTCGGTGCCGGTGGACCTGAGCGCGGACGGCCGCTTCATCGCTTTCCAGAGCGCCTTGCCCAACCTCGTGCCCGGGCAGGTGGACGCCAACGCGGGCGCCGACGTCTTCCTCCACGATCAATTCGCAGGCACCGCACACAACACGGTCCTGGTGAGCCACGCGGCCTCGTCCCCGGTGATCGCGGGGAACGCAGTCAGCGCGGGCAACGCTCCGTCCTTCCCCTCCGGTCTCGTGGACGGCACGGTCTCGATGAGCGCCGACGGCCGCTTCATCGCCTACGCGAGCCTGGCCACCGACCTCGTGGCCGGCGCCGGCGATACGAACGGCGCCCAGGACGTCTTCCTCTACGACCGCCTCACCGGCAAGAGCTCCCTGGTGAGCCACGACGGCAGCGCCCCCCTGACGGCCGCCAACGGGGCTTCCGGGATCCCGCGCATCAGCGCGGAGGGCAACCGTGTCGCCTTCCTGAGCACCGCGGCCGATCTCCTTCCGAACGAAACCGTCCCCACCGGCTGGCACAACATCTACGTCCAGGACCGGAATCCCCGAAGCCAGGCCGGCACCACGACCTTCATCGAGCGGGCGTTCAGGAACCCCCTCCCGAGCGGCGATGTCGACGGCGACCTCGCCTTCCTGACCCAGATCTCGGCCGACGGCCGGCGCATCGCCTTCAACAGCGAAGCCCAGCTCGTCCCGGGGGATTACAACGTCCTCCGGGACGTCTATCTCTGGAAGGACGACGGCGGCACCCTTCCCCTGCCGGCCTGCAAGCTCCTCGACACCCGCCGCCGCGCCGACCGCCCCGTCCTGACCTCGAACGCCCAGCGAATCTTCCTCGTCCGCGGCGCCTGCGGCGTGCCGGACACCGCGCGGCGGGTGGTGGTCAAGGTGACCGCCTTCAATCCTTCCGGCAAGGGCAACCTGCGGTTCTATCCGGGAGCCGTGACGGCAAACCCGTCCGCCATCCTCCGCTTCGAGCGCGGCACGACCCGCACCGAGACGTTCACCCTGCCGCTCGGCGCGAACGGAACGCTGACGATCCTGCCTTTCGTGGCGGGCCGTGGGACGGTGCATGTGGCGGTGGAGGTGGGCGGGTATGCCGAGTAGCAGGGCGGCGGCTTCGTGCTGGCGTCAGCCTGCCGCTTCAACGCAACCTCCTGCACACATCTCGGTCGAGTCAGGGTAACCTCCGGCGGCCCTTCGCCCTGCATGGGCGGGATTTGACCAGCCCGGGGGTGTCAACCCCGGGGACAGAGGCAACCCCAATCTCCCAAGTCCCGAAGGGCCGGCACAACCATCGCCGACTTCCCTCTACCTTTAATCGAAGAGGTAGGCCGGATCGAATCCGATCCTGTGCTTCTTGAGGAGCCGCACCAGCTCCTCCTCGAAATTGGCCCGCCGGTGGTGGGCCTTCTGGTTCGGAATGTAGGACTGCACCCTGGGCGAGCAGGCGGCGGCTCGCGTGACCTGTTCCGATCCGGCCCTCCGTTCGTTCCAGGCGTGAAGGAGGGATGACATGTCCGAATCGCAGTCTTCCGCGCGGCAGATGCTCGAGTCCAACCTCAACCTGATCCGGGACGTGATCCGACACGTTGCCCGCCGCCATCGTCTGCGAGCCGAGGAGGCGGAGGAGTTTTCCTCCTATGTCTGGCTGAAGATGGTGGAGGGCGATCATCGGATCTTCCACGGCTTCCGGGGCAGGAGTAGCTTGCGGACATTCCTCACCACGGTCGTCCACCGGCTGTTCCTCGACTTCCGCACCCAGGCGTGGGGGAAGTGGCGTCCCTGCGCCGAAGCCCGTCGACTCGGCGAGGATGCCGTGGAGCTGGACCGTCTGATATCGCGGGACGGCCACTCCCTGGAGAGCGCCCTGGAGGTCTTGCAGCGCCAGCGGGGCATCGCCTCGCACGCCGAGTTGCTCGCGTTTGCCGGCAGGATTCGAGCACGGCGGCGTCCGCGCCAGGAAGGGGGAGAGGCGCTCCATGTCCTGCCGTCGGCAACGAGCGCAGACGAGCGAATCCTGGAACGGGAGCGAAAGGCGGAGCTGCGCAAGGCGACGGACTCACTGGCAAGGGCCCTGCGGACACTGCCGGGCCGGGACCAACTGATCCTCAGGATGCGATACCAGGAGGGGTTGACGGTGCGCAAGATCGCCTCGGTGCTAGAGATCGATGACCGCCGGCTCTACAGGAAGTTGGAGCAGTGTCTTGCCCGGCTACGGGCCACTCTAAAGGGAGAAGGGGTGGTGTCGTGCTGAAGCCGCCGGCTTTCTTTGACTCTGAAAACTCGGTTCCGCTAACATCGGTGCTTCAGCAGCCAGCGAGTGAATTTGGAATCAAAAAGTTCGTCGGACGACAAGGGCGTGCAACGGCAGCCTGGCCCATCTTCTCGGCCGCCGGCAACGCCACTCACGCCTCGCGGCCGATGACCCCGCGAGAGAGGGTTTCCCTTCCTACCAACCCGCACCCGGGGGACCAATCCCTCGCAAGCTCTCGCTTTTCCACCTCCCTGCGCCTCTTCGTCCGTGCCCGGGTGGGTGATCTGAGTGCGCTCAGCCGGCTGTTCTCCCGGCTCCTGCCCAGCCTGCAGCGTTGGACCCGACGGCGGCTTCCTCCCTGGGCCCGACGGCGCATGGAAACTGGAGACCTCGTCCAGGACGCCTTCCTCAATCTCTTCCAGCGGATGGGCCAGGTCGAGCCGAGGCGCCAGGGGGCGCTACGCGCCTATCTCCGGGTGTCGATCCGCAACCGCATCCGTGACGAGGTCCGCAGGGCTGGGCTGGTGGAGACCTCACAAGAGGCTGGCTCCGGTTTTGCGGACACGGGGACTTCGCCGCTCGATTGCGCCATGGCGAGCGAGAACGCCGAGCGCTACCGCGAGGCCCTGGCGCGGCTGGATCCTGGCGCCCAGGAGCTGATTGTGGGACGCATCGAGCTGGGCCTCAGCTACGAGCAGCTCGCCCTCGCCACCGAGCGTGCCTCGCCCGCCGCGGCGCGGGTCGCGGTCCGGCGGGCGTTGCTGCGCTTGGCCCAGGAGGTCCATCCTGTCTAGGGCGGCCCGGCTCCTGCAACAGGTCGCGTCGGCCGTAGCCAACGGCGAGGCGGTCGACTGGGGAGAGGTCGAGCGGCGGCTCGCGGGGCTGCCCGAGGCGAAACAGGTGGCTGGGCTCCGTCTGATCCAGGCGCTCACCAAGGACAAGTGGGTCCCCCTGGCGAGCGGGGCAGGCGCTGGTGCCGTCGGCGAGGTAAGGGCCCGGGGAGGGTCGAGGATCGGGTTCCGCCTATTGCTCGCCTTCGCCAGCATACAGGTGGCCTGTGGACTCTGGGGCCTCATCGGGAGGTTGTCGGAACCGGCTGCTGAGCGGACGGGGCTACTGCCCCTGTTGCTTTACTCGCTGGTCTATGTCGGCGCCGGCGTGGTGCTGGCGCGCGCCGCCCGCCAGGACTCCCGGACGCTCTCACTGGCCGGCTTCTTCCTCAGCGTAGCGTCCAATGCCTTGTCGCCTCTCATGTCCGAGCCGGGGTCGATCTTTTCGGGGTGGTGGCCCACCGTGCTCTCCCCGAACCTCTTCCTGCCCGAAGCTTTTCTCCCCTTTCTGCTGTGGAGGTTCACCCGCGAGTTCCCACGCGTCCTGCGGTTGGACCGCTGGGCCCCCCTAGTCCAAGCGGCAGTCTGGGCGAGCGGCACCCTGGGGTTGGTGCTCTTCACGGTCAACGAGTTCGCGCCACTGGCACACTTTGCGGTGAGCTACTACAGCCTGAGGTTTGTCCTGCTGCTCTGCCTGCCCGCACCCTTCGTCGCCTGGGAGCGCAGCCGGCAGGCAAGCGACGACGAGCGGCACCGCGTGCGCTTGTTCCTCTCGGGCCTGGCATTCTGGTTGATGTCGTGGGGGGCGCTCTGGTTCTTGCCGAGGGAAGGGTATTCCTTGCTCAGTACGGCGGGGATGTATCTCCAACTCCTCATGGTCTCGCTGATGACTTACGCCGTGATCGCACGTAGCTTGCTCGGTGTTCGCCTGATCCTGCACAAAGTGGCACGCCTGGCACTGTCGAGAGGCGGAGTCCTCATCTTGGCGATACTCCCAACCTGCCTGTTCCTACTGCGCCTCTTCGAGCAGCGCCACCCCCAGCTCCTCGAGGTCGCGGCCGACGACCGCGTTCTGCTCCCGCTCTCCTTCGCGGTCCTTTTCTGGGCCTGCTATCCGCTGCGCGGGAGTTTCCTACACCAAGTGGAGGAGGTGCTCGTCGGCCGGAGCAAGGCCCCCTCTCTAGCTCTGGCCTCGTTCAGCCGTGACGCCCAGAACGCCCGCACGATCGGAGAGTTGGAGCGGCTGGTCCAGGAGCGGCTCGACGACCTTGTCTCGCCGCGCAGCTCGGTGCTACTGCTGCGCGACCCGGCGCGGAGCAGCTACGCGGCCATCGCGAGCGGTCCGCGCCCGCTCGCGGCTTCCTCAAGTCTGGTACGCCTTGCGGAGGAGGTCTCGCCGGAGCCGTTCTCGCTCTCTGTGGAGGACCGCGGGTCCCTTCTGGGCTTGCTGACCGCGGAGGATCGCAGTTGGATCACGGAAGCCGATCCCGAGTTGATCGTGCCCCTCGCCTCGTCGCGGGGAGAGACCGTCGCGCTGTTCGTTCTGGGGCCGAAGCGTTCCGGGCTGCCTTACACGCGCGCCGAGCAGCAGGCCGTCACGGCATTGACTGCCGCAGCATCGCTGGCGCTGGAGAATGTGGCCAGCCTCGGAGACCGGGCCTGGGGGCTGGACGCAGCGGAGGAGCCGGCGGGAGAGTGTCGCCGATGCGGGCATGTCGCGCTGCGAGCCGACGGCCTCTGCGCCTGTAGGCGGCCGCTCGCCCCGGCCGCCATCCCGTACGAGTTCGCCGGCAAGTTTCGTCTGGACAGGGTCCTCGGCGAGGGTGGGATGGGAGTCGTCTACCGGGCGACCGACCTCGCCCTGGGTCGGCAGGTGGCGCTCAAGACGCTGCCGCGCCTGGGCTCCGAGGCCCTGCAGCGTCTCCGGCGCGAGGCGCGCTCGATGGCAGGCTTTCTCCATCCCAACCTGGCGCTGATCTTCGGAGCGGAGACCTGGAGGGGAGTGCCGATTCTGGTGGTGGAGTATCTCGCCGGTGGGAGCCTGGCCAGCCGGCTGGGCGAGCCCATGGCACCCCGGGAAGTGCTCCGTCTGGGGATGGATCTCGCGGGGGCACTGGAGGCGATGCACGACAAGGGCCTCCTGCACCGGGACGTCAAGCCCAGCAATATCGGGTTTACCGGGGGAGGTGTCCCGAAGCTGCTCGACTTCGGTCTCGCCCGCCTGCACGAGGAAGCGCATTTCGAGGTGCCTGTCCTGGACCCGGGTCTTTCTGCGATTGCTGACGAGAAGCTCCGTCTGACGCTCACTGGGCAGGTTGTGGGCACGCCCCTTTACATGGCGCCCGAGGCGCTCGCGGGCGCCTTGCCATCCCCGGCGCATGACCTCTGGAGTCTCCACCTCGTCCTCTGGGAAGCCCTCGCGGGCCGGCACCCCTTCGCCGGGATGTCCTTAGAGGCGGCGGTGCACAGGATGGCTAGAGAAGAGATACCGGACATCCGCACGGCCCGGCCCGATTGCCCGGCTGAGATTTCCAGCCTGCTGGTACGCGCTCTCCACCTGAACGCGCACCATCGATCAGCCACAGCTGGAGCTGTTCGCGAGACGTTCCTTGGGGCTGGCTGGACGGAGTAGCCCTTCGGGCTAGCCAGCCGACAAACTGTGTGCGATTGGGCTGACACTCCGGCTGGTGAACTCCCGCCCATGCAGGGCAGTTGGGCACGAGCGTGCTTTCCGCCTTCAATCCATGCATCTTGAAAAAAGCCTTTGACGGTCGTCTAATCAAAGGACGGCGAATGCCAGGAGGAGCTTCCATGCCCAAAAACGAAGCTGAAAAGCCGGAGGAAGGGCGCCCCCGTCTGAGGAAGGTAGACCGGAAGAACCTCTATCAGGCCGCCCGCTTCCTCGATCTCGACACGCGGGAACGCATCGGGATGACCGTCCCCATCCAGGTGCAGGTGGAAGATCCCCTGACGGGAGCCGGGCAGAAGGAGCTCGACCTCCAGGAGGTCCATCTGCGCTGGGAGCCTTCGATCGGCGACGGTCCCACCAGCGCGCGCCTGGCCGTGGTCGATTACGACGGCGACACCGGGACCCTGCACCCGCCGGCCGTCTGGGACGAGAAGAAGCTCGAGTTCCTCACCCACGACGGCAAAGCGCTGAGCAAGGACTCCCCGGAACGCCTGCAAGTCAACGCCTGGGCGACCGTTCAGCAGGTCCTCGAATATTACGAGGACCCGCGCGTGCTCGGCCGGCCCATCCCCTGGGCTTTCGACGGCAACCGGCTGATGATCGTGCCGCAGGCCGGCTTTCGCAAGAACGCCTTCTACCAGCGGAAAAGCAAGTCGCTCCAGCTCTATTATTGTGACGATCAGCGCGGCGATCCTCAGAAGCTCAGCTACACCAGCCTGTCGCACGACATCCTGGCTCACGAGACGGGGCATGCCATCCTCGACGGCATCCGCCCGTGCTTCCTCGAAACCAGCTCCTGGGAGACGGCCGCGTTTCACGAGGCCCTCGGCGACATCACGGCGATCCTGCTGTCGCTGCGCGAAAACAACGTCCGCCGCTTTGTGGAGACGACGTTCGGTACAGACGTCGAAAGAGCGGAGTTCGTGGCCGGCCTGGCCGCGGAGTTCGGGCGCAATACCCAGGACCGCCCGTTCCTGCGTACCGCCCTCAACTCCATGACTTTCGCCGACGCGCAGCGGGACCGCGAAGCCCACAAGGCCTCGCAGGTGATCACCGGGGCCATGTTCGACATCCTGAAGGCCGTCGCCAAGCAGTACCTGAGCCCGGAGCGGCAGGCGGAGCGCAGGAGACCGGCGACCCCCGCCAATGCCCTCTGGTGGGCCATCGAGCGCATGGGCCGCCTGGCCTTGCAGCCCCTCGACCTGCTGCCGCCGGCGGACGTGCGCTTCCTCGACTACGCCCGCGCCATGCTGCGCGTCGACGAGCTGAACGATCCGGACGACCCCCACGAATACCGGCGGATCCTCCGCGAGGTCTTCCACGCGAGGGGCCTGTGCCCCCATCCCATCGAGCAGTGCGCGGCGGACCCCGAAAGCTGCGCGCTCAACCTGGAGAAAGCGCCCCGGCTCGACGTCTTCCACGACCTGGGGGAAGCCTCCCGCTCGCGAACGGCCGCCTACCGGCTGGTGAACGACAACCGCAAACAGTTCGGCATCCCCTATGGGCAGGACTTCGTGATCGCCGACATCTACGACTCCAACAAGCTGGACTACACGGCCCAGCGGCTGCCGCGGCAGGTGGTGATCCAGTATCTGTGGCGGGAGGACGTGAAGCTGGACGAGCCCCGGTTCGGCGGCCTTCAGGGGCAGAAGGTACAGCTCCTGTGCGGCGGCACCCTGGTCTTCGACGACCGCGGCAACCTCCTCTGGTGGACGGCCAAGCCCGGGCGCGGCACCGAGGAGGGCGACCAGCGGCACAAGGAGCTCCGCGACCACGTGGCCTGGATCGTGGCCGGCCGCCGCCTCACCCTGGCCGAGGAGCCGGTGGACGGCGGGCTGACCGGACGAACGGAGGCCGTGGTGGCGCACCGCGAGGGCGACGTCCTTCGCCTGGAGACCGCTCTTCACCTGTGCGGCGACGCCGCGGAAGAGGAGGAAGAATGGACAACCAGCTTCTAGTCCGTGTCTACAACGTCGGCCTCGGCGACTGCATCTACCTGCGGGTGCCGGACGAGGACCGCGCCAAGCACCTGCTCATCGACTGCGGCAACAAGTACAGCGACTCGAAGCACCTGAAAGCGGCGATCGCCAACTTGAAGGAGATCCTGCCGGAAGATCCGGCGACCGGCCAGCGGCGCCTCGACCTGCTGGTGGCCACCCACGCTCACGAGGACCACGTCAAGGGCTTCGACCCCGACCTTTTCGCCGGCCTCCGGATCGACCGGCTGTGGATGAGCACCGCGATGGACCCGGACCATCCGCAGGCCGAGAAAGCCCAGGCGCTCCAGGCTCTCGCCTTGCAGGCCCTTCAAAGCCTGGCGCTCTCTCCGAACGCCGGCCTGGCCGACTGGGCGGAATCCATGCTGGCCCTCAGCAAGTCCGGCGGCATGGACGCCCTGCTCGAGACGCTCCCGGTGGGACAACGCCTCTACGTCCACACCGAGACCTCGCCTCAAAGCCTGAAGCTGTTCGAGGACGCGGACACCAGCCTGCGGGTGCTGGCTCCGGTGAACGACATCGACGGCGTCTACTTGGGCGAGGAAACGGCCGCGGCGCTCACGGGGTTCCAGGCCTTCCTCGATGCGACGGAAACAGGCGCCGCGGAGACCGGGGAGGCCTCCCCGCAACCGGCTCCGGCCGCGGTCCCGGCGAAGCCCGCCACCCCCGCCAACGTCAGCTCCGAAGACTTCGAGCTGCTGCGCGGCAACCTCACGGACCGCGCCCTCGCCTTCGTCCTCAAGGAGGGCGAGCTGGTCAACAACACCAGCGTCGTGCTGCTGCTCAAATGGCGCGGCCGGCGCCTCCTGTTCACCGGCGACGCCGAAGTGAAGCTCAGCTCCAAGGGGGAGTACCAGGCCGGCAAAGCCAACGGGAGTTGGAACACGATGTGGCACCACTTCGGGGAAACGGAGCTAGCGGAGCCCGTGGACTTCCTCAAGGTGGGCCACCACGGCAGCTACAACGCCACGCCTTGGACCGTCAAGAAAAGCGGCGACGCCGAGCATCCCATCAATACCATTCTCAACCGCCTGCTGCCGCTCCCGGCCGAAGGCCAGCCGCGGCCCGAGCGGTACGCCGTCGTCTCCACCGAGCGCACCAACGGCTACCCCACCATCCCCGACCCCGCGCTAATGATGGAGCTGGGCCGCCGCGTCTCCAACATCCAGGGCTACCAGGAGCCGGCCACCAAGAAGCACTTCGTCCCCGCGGGAGAGATGCAGCCCCAGCGGACGGACCTGGAACGCGACGGCGAAGAACGCGTCCCCTGGATCGACGTCAAGCTGTCGCCGCTGACCTGAAGTGTCCCGGATGTGCCCTCCGTGGCGCGGCGCTCCTTACCAGTCGTTGAAATATAATGCGCTGAAACGCCATCCTGGAGGAGGGCTCCCGCATGCTCCACCGCTCCGCGCTCCGGCTCACTCTCCTGGTACTCCTGACCCTGACCGCGGGAGCAGCGGCCGGCCGGGCCGCCACCGTGGAGCTGGTCTCCCAGGTCGACCCGTTCCCGGACTCGAGCGGCAAGGCCGGCCGGCTGTCCCTGAGCGCGGACGGCAGGTACGCCGCCTTCATCAGCGATGCTCCCAACCTCGTGCCCGGGCAGGTGGACGACAACCTTGACTTCGACGTGTTCCTCCACGACCGGGTGACGGGTACGACCACGCTCGTCTCCCACGCCGCCGGCTCTCCCAACCGCGCGGGCCACCTCGATCTGGAAGCCTTCTACCTCTCCCTGGACCTCCAGATCAGCGCCGACGGCCGGTACGTGGCCTTCGTCAGCGTGGAAACCGATCTGGTGCCGGGCGTCACCGACACCAGCGGGTGGGCCAACGTGTTCCTCTGGGACCGGGTCACGGGGACGACGACGCTCGTCTCCCACGTGGCCGGCTCGCCCAACGTGCCGGCGAACGGCCTCTCCACTAACGTCCAGCTCAGCGCGGACGGCAGGTACCTGGCCTTCACCAGCCGCGCCAGGAACCTCGTGGAGGGGCAGACCGATCCGAAGGATAGCTCCTTTGACGTGTTCCTCTGGGACCGCGCCTCGAATGCTTCGACCCTCGTCAGCCGCAAGAACGGCACCAACGCCACGGCGGCCGACAGCGACTCGGGCATTGGCGGGATCAGCGCGGACGGCGAGACCCTCTTCTTCGGGAGCTCGGCTCAGGATCTCCTCCCGAACGTCTCCGATACGCCTCAATCGCACGACCTCTTCCTCTATCAGCGCTCCTCCGGCACGGTCTTTCTCGTCAGCCACGTGATCGGCGCGCCCGAGATCGCCGCCGGAGGTGAGTCCGGAGTCCTCAGCGCCGACGGCCGTTACCTGGCCTTCACGAGCCGGTCCCCCATCCTGGTCTCCGGCCAGGTGGACGGCGACAGCCTGGACGCGTTCCTTTTCGACCGGATCTCGTTCGAGATGCGGCTCGTGAGCCACACCAGCACCTCGCCGCAGATGGCGGCTGGGGGACTCTCCGACGCTCTCGCGATCAGCGGGGACGGCCGCTCCGTGGCCTTCGTCAGCCAGGCGGCGAACCTCATCCCAGGCCAGGTGGACGCCAACCAGCGCGACGACGTCTTCGTCTACGACCGCGTCACCGGCACGACGGCGCTTGCGAGCCATACCCCGGGCTCGACGGTCACCGCCACAGCCGGCACCATCAGCTCCCACAGGCCCCGACTCAGCGCGGACGGCCGGTTCCTGGCCTTCGCGAGCGCCGCCACGGATCTCGTCCCCAACCAGACCGACGCCAATGCCGTGGACGACGTCTTCCTCTACGACCTGTCCACCCAGGCCACGGTCCTGGTGAGCCGTCCCGGCGGCTCGGCGTTCACGACCGCGAACGGTGAGTCGACCTCTCCCGTGATCAGCGCGGACGGCGGCATTGTCGGCTTCTTCAGCAAAGCGACCGACCTGGGCGAGGGGCAAGTCGATCCCAACGGCTTCTACAAGCTCTTCCTCTATCGCCGGTCTTCCGCCGAAATCACCAATCTCTCGCGCCGCGATCCGAGCCTGCCCGCCCTCACGCCGTACGGCCCGAGCGTCGTCGAGAGCGTCTCGGCGGACGGGCGGTACACCGTCTTCTCCAGCCGCGCGACGGGTCTCGTGCCCGGCCAGATCGACGTGCCCGACGGGTTCAACTCCATCTTAGGGCAGCCGACCGGCACGTGGGACGTCTTCCTGCGGGACCAGACGGCGGGCAGGACCACCCTGCTCAGCCGCTCGCCTACCTCCAAGCTAACGGCCCTGGGCGGCTCCTCACCCGTCCTGAGCGCCGATGGACGCTTCGCCGCACTGATCTTCTCTAGGGACGTCCCCGGCGGCAACTTCGTCAGCCGGCTCTACCTCTACGACCGCGTGGCCGACACCCTGACCCTCGTCAGCCACAAGCCCGGCTCGGCCACGGAACCCGACGGCTACATCTACTCGATGTCGATCAGCGCCGACGGCCGCTTCCTCTCCTACGCCTGTTCGAGGTGCGAGCTGGTGCCAGGATATTTTTCCACGGACGGCGACGCCGACGTCTTTCTCTACGACCGCACCACGGGGACGCACACCCTCGTCTCCCACGTGCCAGGCTCGGCCGCCATCGGCGGCGACCACCCTTCCACCCAATCGAAGATCAGCGCCGACGGCCGCTTCATCGTTTTCCTGAGCGAGGCCGGCAACCTCGTCCCCGGCCAGACCGACACCTCCTCCTCAAGCCCGGACCTCTTCGTCTTCGACCGCACGACCGGAGCGGTTGCGCTCGTCAGCCGTACCGCGGCGGCGGCGACCACGGCCGCCGGCGACATCGCCGCGACCTTCGGCCTCAGCGCGGACGGCCGCTTCATCGCCTTCCTGAGCAGAGCGACCGACCACGTGCCAGGGCAGGTGGACACCAACGGGGGCTTCGACCTCTTCCTCCGCGACCGGCTCGCCGGCACCACGGCCCTGGTGAGCCACAAGGCCTCGTCCCCCGTGACCACGAGCGCGCCTGGCCTCTCCTATTTCTCTTCACCCGGAAACGCGCTCTCCCTGAGTGCCGACGGCCGCTTCCTCGTCTACGAAAGCCAGGCGATCGACTTGGCGGCGGGCGTGACGGACGTCAACGGCGTCAACGACGCCTTCCTCTACGACCGCCAGTCCGGCACCAACCTCCTGGTGAGCCATGCCGGCGGAGCCCCCCTGAAGGCCGGCAACGGGACTTCCGCGGTTCCGCGCATCAGCGCGGACGGCAGCCGTATCGCCTTTCTGAGCACCTCGACCGACCTGGTCCCGGGCCAGGCCGTCCCCCCGGGTTCGCTGCGCCTGTTCGTGCGTAACCGGAGCACTGGCACGACGAGCCTCGTGGCTGACGCAGTGGACGCCCTCCTCTCCACGGACAGGACCTTCTCGCAGCACCAGCTCTCGGCCAACGGCCGGCGCATCGCCTTCACCAGCCAAGCCGCTCTCGTCCCCGGGGATTACAACGGCGATCTGGACGCCTATCTCTGGAAGGACGACAGCGGCCCCATCCCCCTCCCGGCCTGCAAGCTCCTCGACACCCGGCGCCGCGCCGACCGCCCCGCCCTGGCCTCGGATGTCCAACGCGCCGTCGCCGTCCGTGGCGCCTGCGGCGTGCCGGCCACGGCGAAGCAGGTCGTGGTCAAGGTGACCGTGTTTACCCCCTCGGGCAAGGGCAACCTGCGGTTCTATCCGGGAGCCGTCACCGCAACCCCCTCCGGTACCCTCCGCTTCGAGCGCAACGCCACCCGTACCGAGACGTTCACCCTGCCACTCGGAACGGACGGGAAGCTGACGATCCTGCCCTTCGTGGCGGGCCGGGGGACGGTGCACGTGGTGGTGGAGGTGAACGGGTACTTGCAGTGAGCCGGCCCTAGGGAACGGTGTCTGGAAGTCGGTGCCGGGAGCCCATCGACGCGAGCCCGTAGGGCGGCAGACCCATAGCCCAGGGCGGGAGCCCAGCCTCTTACACACATCTTCCTGCCCCAAATGCCGATGTCATTTCCCGCCCTGAAAGGGCGAACGTTGAGTAGCCTGGTGCTTTAGCGCCAGGTTGGCAGTTCTCCCTCCCCAATACCCGCCCCGAGGGGGCGGTGCCTTTCGGACCGTTGGGGACCGCCCCTTCAGGGCGGAGATGGGTGGGTGGAGCCCCATTCCTGGCGCTAAAGCGGCCAGGCTATTCAACGACCGCCCTTTCAGG
>Ga0207681_10000046_pt1 | contig 127902 bp, 111 predicted proteins | sample KBSS53metaG_FD_184324 | JGI IMG/M metagenome (GOLD analysis project Ga0207681, IMG submission 184324) | Switchgrass rhizosphere microbial communities from Kellogg Biological Station, Michigan, USA - KBS S5-3 metaG (SPAdes) (version 2) | ecosystem: Host-associated > Plants > Roots >...
CGTCGAGGCTCACCAGAATCATGTCGCTCAGTTGCATGCAAATCTCTCCCTTGCCGCCAATATAAATGACGATAAGTCGGTTATAGCGATGGACCCCAGCCCAACCCAAGTCAAGCGACGGAATCGCGTCTCGAAAACTTTTGCCGCCCGATAGCGGGCTTCAGGCGTGCGTCAGGTGGGCTGCATCCGGCGGGTCCATGCGCGGTGGCAGCAATGGCAGGAGCTTGCGATATTCAAACTTCCAACCATCGTCAGTGCGAGCATAGGTATCCTTGACCAGAGTCACACCGAAGCGAAGCGAGCCATTCTGCATATGGGTTTCGCTGCTGTTGTAGAGGATGCCCGTCGCGCGATCGCCATCAATGTCGATGAGGTGGTTGAGAATGAGGTGCGCGGAACGGGCGGCCTGATGTGCGCCAAGTTCGGTGTATACTTTTTCGATCGCGGCGGGCCCTTGGTGCCGCCCGAGCATGACTTCGCTGGCATCCCAGACGCCGTCAGGCGTGAACAGTTCGGCCTGCTCGCGGAAACGCTTGGTGTCTGCGCAGTGGGCATAGAAAATCGCCAGTCGCTGAATGGCGAGAAAATCAGAGACAGAGTCGGGGGTCATCAAACATCCTCCAATAGCGAAATTGCACTTCTGGTTACTTGGCAGCCATAACGGGCATCATTGATCCGATGGTTTGCACATTGACCGGCTGGTAGCCCTCTTCGAGAAAAGCGATATCTTCCGCCGACAGGACCATGTCGAGCGCAGCCACGGACGAGTCGATTTGACGGGGCGAGCTGGCGCCAATCAGACAGGATTGGATGAACGGCTTCGACAGCGCCCAGGCCATCCCGACCTCGGCCATCGACGCCCCACGCTTTTCGGCGATCGCGCGGACCTTGTCCTGGATGTCGAAGTCCTGCTCGCTATTGCCGATGAAGCCCTTCTCGCCGCGAAGCAGGTCGGTCTTGGCCCGGATCGTCGTGCGGGTACCGTCGCGCTGAATGTTGCCTGCCAAAAGGCCGGCCGACAGGACGCCCCACGGCGTCATGGCCATGCCGCGGTCGATCAGCAGAGGAATCATTTCCCGCTCTTCCTCGCGGTAGTTCAGCGCATACTGGTTCTGCATGACCACGAATTTCGTCCAGCCGTTGCGCTCCTGAATGCCGAGCATGCGCTCAACCTGCCAAGCGTACGCACTGGAGATACCGATGTAGCGGGCCTTGCCCGACTTGACGATCTCGTGCAGCACCTCGCACGTTTCCTCGAACGGGGTTTCGCCATCGAGCCGATGGATGGTGTAGATATCGACATAGTCGAGTCGGAGGCGCTCGAGCGATTCATCGATGGCATTGAGCAGGTGTTTGCGCGAAAGGCCCGAGCGGTTGACCTTGAACCGCACCGAACCCGGCCCGCACTTGGTCTGCACGACGATTTCCTCCCGAGGCGGGTTAACCCGCCGCAGTGCCTCGCCGAGCGTCCTCTCCGCTTCGCCGAACATGTATGTCTCGGCGGAATCGAAGAAGTTTATGCCCAACTCGCAGGCCCTTGCAACGATCGCCTCGGTCCGATCGATGTCCAGCGCGAAAGGCTTTTCCGGATGCGGGCCGAAGTTCGACGACCCCAGCCCTAGGCGCGACACCTTGATGCCTGCGCGGCCGAGTTTCACATATTCCACTTCGTATCCTCCCCCAGCAAATGCTTGATGACGCACATTCTACAAAGATGTATAGTCGTCAGTTTAGTGCAAACCGCTCTCAGTGCAAGGCAACATTTGACAGGCGCGGTGGGCCGCTCTGGTCAGCCCTGCAGTCGATAGGTGACTGCCGGCGATACCCGAGGCGGCTCTTCTGCGATCTGAATCCCGTGGTGCGATTGGGGCGCCGCGCACCACTCACCTGAACGGAGCGGACAGGATTTGCGTCGGTTGCCGCCTCGTGCCGTCATAGTCAGAGAAAATACGGATTCTGAGGCGGCCTCTCCCTGCCAGAAACCACTTGCGTTAGGCCCGGAAGCCGTTCATTGTCACCGAATGTGACGATAGGTCAGTTAATGGCTGCGTCAATTCGATGCGGCTGGCTTGGGCGGCCCGACCGGTAATCTGCAAAAGGGGACAGAATGCCAATCGCTGACCTGTTACAGCGCAACCTGAAAGTGCCCGTCCTTGCGGCGCCCATGCTTCTGGTGTCGACACCCCGCCTCGTCGTGGCGACCTGCCGGGCCGGTGCCATCGCCGGTATCCCGGCCCTGAATACCAGGACCACTGCGGAATACGAAGGCTGGCTGGAGGAAATAGAGGGCCTCCGCCAGCGGGGCGACGCGGCGTTCGGCGTCAATCTGATCGTCGGAGCCGTGAATACCCGGCTGGCGGACGACCTCGCAGTGACGATCAAGCACAAGGTTCCCCTCGTCATCACGTCGTTCGGACTCGACCGATCGGTGATCGACGCGGTCCATGCCTATGGGGGTATTGTCTTCCATGACGTCGCTAGCCCCCGCCACGTTGAACTGGCAGCCAAGGCTGGTGTCGATGGCGTGATACTACTCACTTCCGGTGCAGGGGGCCACACAGGTTTTCTCAATCCCTTTGCATTCATTCACGATGCACGGCGGCGCTTCGATGGAACGATCATTCTCGCGGGCGGCCTCGCCACCGGCGCGGACGTCGCGGCCGCTGTCGTCGCGGGGGCGGACTTCGCCTATATGGGCACGCGCTTCATTGCCACCGAGGAGGCAAACGCCAGCACTGATTATAAGGCCATGCTGGTCAATGGCGGCGCCGCTGACGTTCACGTGACGTCCGCCTTGAGCGGCACGCCGGCAAGTTTCCTCAAAGCGTCGCTGGTGCGGGCTGGCCTTGATCCCGACGCTCTCGCGCTCCGTCAGCCGCAGATCCACGTCGCGCCCGATGGACAGGTGCTGAAGCCCTGGAAGGAGATATGGTCCGCCGGGCAAGGCATTTCCGGGATCGATGCCGTCCTTTCCGCGGCGGACCTGGTTGACCAACTGGCGCGCGAGTATCGTGCGGCCATGCGCCGTGACCCTATGGGCGTTGAAGCATGACGGGACGCATTACCATCTCAATGCACGGAAGCGTGGCGGTCGTGGTCCTCAATCGACCGGAAGTGTTCAACGCTTTGGACAGCGCAATGGTGGCCGAGTTCGATGCGGCTCTCGATGCGATCGAGCGGGACGATGCGGTGCGGGCATTCGTGCTTACGGGCGCCGGCCGCGGATTCTGTTCCGGCTCCGACTTGACCGAGCAGGCACTCGACATTCCTGCACGGCTTGAACACATGCACCAACTGGTGCTGCGGATCATGCGCGGCAAGCGGTTGAGCTGTGCTGCGTTCAATGGACATGCGGTGGGCGGCGGACTCGAACTCGGGCTTGCATGCACCTTCCGGATTGCGGCGCCTGCGGCCAAATTGGGACTGCCGGAAGTGCGGCACGGGTTGATGCCCTCATATGGCGGTACCCAACTTCTGCCGAGGCTGCTCGGCACTGGGCCGGCACTGCGCCTGGCCCTGACCGGCGAGTTGTTGTCGGCGTACGATGCCGAGACGCTTGGTCTGGTCGATGCCGTGGCGCATGAGCCGGTCGCCGCAGCGGTCGATCTGCTTGCGCGCTGCACGGCGGGGTCGCCGGTCGCCGCTGCGATGATTCGGCGAGCTATCATCGGTGGGGAAGAATTGCCGCTGGAAGAAGGGCTCGCGCTCGAACGCGAGTGTGCGCTGGAAGTTGCCGCAAGTGTCGAGGCCGCCTCTGGCGTGACCCATTTCCAGGAAAAGAGGTCCGCACGCCCGCAAGGACAAAATTAAAAGAAGGTTGAGAGTAGATGGCTACGAAGGTGATCCATGTCGGCACCGGCTTCACAGGGAAAAGTTCCCTGAAGGCGGTTTTGAATGATCCTGCACTTGAGCTTGTCGGCTGGTGGGTGCACTCGCCCGACAAAGTCGGCGTCGACGCGGGCACGTTCTGTGGCATGGACGCCATAGGGGTGAAGGGCACCACGGACATTGCTGCGCTAATGGCGCTCAAGCCGGACGCACTCAACTATGCTGCGAATACCATCCACCGCGAGATGGATGCCGCGCGTGAGATAGCGAGCTTCCTGGAAGCTGGCATCAATGTCGTCACTTTCGCGCTCGTCTCGATGATCTATCCCCCTGCCGGGCCTCCGAAGATACTGAAGCTGTTCCAGGATGCCTGCCAGAAGGGAGGGAGCAGCTTCCTTCCGACCGGAAGCGAGCCGGGCATTCTGTCCATGACCATACCGGGCGCCCTGCTGTCGGGTGCTGGAGCGGTAACTTCGTACCGCGAACAGCAGTTCGTGCTCGACATGCTGGAAGTCTACGCGGTCGAGGAGGTTCTCCGGGAGTCGATGGGCTTTGGCAAGCCGTCCGGTACCATCGCGAACCGCTTCAAGGACGGCACCACGATGAAATGGTGGAAGCCCAACATCTACTGCATCGCTAATATGCTCGGCGTCGAAATCGAGGACTTCAACTTCGAGCTGGAAACTTGTGATCTGGCCGCTCCGCTCGTCAGTCAGATCGGACGTTTCGAGGCAGGCACGATCGGCGGCTACTACTGGCAGTTGCAGGGGCTGATCGGCGGGGTGCCGGCGATTTCCGTCGAGTACATCGCCTATCTCCACCCCTCCGTGCCGCAGCCGGCGCACTGGCCCAAGTGCGCGCCCGGCTCGACCGGCTCCGCGATCGTTTACCAGATCGAGGGCGAGCCATCATTCAAGAACCAGATCTATCTGGCGTCGCCGGAGCCGGGAGGGATAAATGCCTCCATTCCGATGACCGCGCTACATGCGATAAACGCCATCCCGGTAGTAGTTGCTGCTGCGCCGGGTGTTTATTCATCGCAGGATCTACCGAGATACTATGCCCGCGATGTACGCTTCGGCTCCGCCGGAAGATAATGTTCCACCTAATCCCCACATGCCAGACCTAACCAACCGAAGGTGCTGAGATGAGTTCCATACCTGACCTGACTGCCGAGAAGCCGGACCACGTTCCGGCCGAGCTCGTGCGAGATTTCGACATGTATAACGATGCCGGCCTGCGCGAGAAGGCGCAGGCTCACTATCGCGAGATGCTTGGCCATTATCCCGACGTATTCTGGACGCCGCGCAACGGCGGCCACTGGGTGGTCATGGGCAGCGAGGCCGTCCACGACGCGTTCCGCGACTGGGAGAGTTTCCGCAACAGCGGACAGAACGGCATTGGCGGGCAGCCCGGCCCGGTGGAAGAGTTGTTCATCCCGATCCAGCTCGATCCGCCTAGGCACGAACGTTATCGGGCGCTGATCAATCCGCTGCTTGGTCCCCCAGCGGTGAAGGCCATGGAAGGGCAGATCAGGACCCTCGCCACCGAACTTATCGATGCCGTGGAAGCGAACGGCGAATGCGATTTTGTTGATTCGATCTCGCTGCCGCTCCCGGTGAAGATTTTCATGATGCAGATGGGCCTACCCCTCGATCGCTATCGCGAGTTTGCCGGTTGGGTCCAAACGTTCCTTAACGGTGATACCGTGGAGCAGCGCAATGACGCGTTGATGCGTTTCCAGGACCTGCTGACCGGTTTGCTGCAGGATCGCAAGGCATCGCCCACCAACGCCTGGATGAGCCAGCTGCTGGCGATGGAACTCGATGGCCGGCAGCTCGACGTCCAGACCGAAGCCCTCCCGATCGCGATGCTGCTGTTCGTGGGCGGGCTCGATACGGTCAAGAACACCCTGGGCCAGATGTTCCGCGTCCTTGCCGAGAGGCCGGACCTGCAGGCCTGGATCCGCAAGAACCCGGCCGGTATCCCGGAAGCGCTGGAGGAACTGTTCCGCTACCTCGGCGGCACTACTCCACCGCGCCGGGTGGGTAAAGACATCGTGTTCCACGACGCCCCGATGCGCAAGGACGACATGCTTGCGATCGTCACCGGCACGGTCGGCATCGATGGACGGGCCGTGGACCGGCCGTTCGAAATCGATTTCGACCGCGAACAGAAGCCGCACGCGGCGTTCGGCACGGGCCCGCATCGCTGCGCCGGCTCCAACCTCGCCCGGCTCGAAATGCGCGTCCTCATCGAAGAATGGTTCTCGCGCATTCCGGAATTCCGGATCAAGCCGGGCACAAGCCCGGCGTTCAACCCGGGGACCGTCAACGCGATCGATGGACTGATCATCGAGTGGTGATCGGAAAGTGACCGATTAGGCACGCCCCTGGGGCGGACTCCAAATGCATAGAGGCAGCTCGGATTGGATCCGGGCTACCTTTGTCTTTGTGGCAGCGCGGCGTCGATGATGAAGTGGCGCTTTCCCTGCGGGCTAGTCCGAAAACTGAAGGTGAAGGTGTCGATCGCCCATCCTTAAGTCGGGTGTCCAGCGCTTCCGACGGACAGGATCAGGGCGTATTGTCGCTTGACTTGGGTTGGGCTGGGGTCCATCGCTATAACCGACTTATCGTCATTTATATTGGCGGCAAGGGAGAGATTTGCATGCAACTGAGCGACATGATTCTGGTGAGCCTCGACGACCATCTGGTCGAGCCGCCCGAGACCTTTGCCGACGTTCCGGCCGGCCTCAAGGGAGTGGCCCCGCGCATTGTCGAGCGCAACGGCGCCGAGTCCTGGATGTATGAGGACCGCATTCTGCCCAACATTGCGAACAACGCGGTGGTGGGGCGTCCGCCCGAAGAGTTCGGCTTCGAGCCGACGGCCTATTCGCAGTTGCGCGAGGCGACCTATAATCCGAACAAGCGCGTCGAGGACATGAACGCCGACGGCGTCTGCACCTCGACCTGCTATCCCTCGGCGGTGGGTCCGTCGGGCCAGTTGTTCGCCGACGCCAAGGACAAGAAGGCGGCGCTGGCCCTGCTCGAATACTACAACGACTGGCTGATCGACAGCTGGTGCGCATCCAACCCCGGCCGCTTCATTCCGCTGGGCATCGTGCCGCTGTGGGATGCCGAGCTGGCCGCCAAGGAGGCCAAGCGCATCGCCCGCAAGGGCGCCCGCACGATCTCGCTGCATGACAACTTCGCCGCCAAGGGCGTCCCCTCGATCCACACCGGCTATTGGGACCCCTTGTTCAAGGTGATGGAGGACGAGCGCCTGGTCATCAGCGCGCACATCGGCACCGGCAACCAGGCGCCGCACGCCTCGCCCGAGACGCCGATCGATGCGTGGATCTCCACCATGCCGATGTCGATCGCCATCGCCGCGGCGGACTGGCTGTTTTCGCCGGTGTTCAAGAAGTTCCCCAACCTCAGGATCGCGCTGGCCGAGGGCGGCGTGGGCTGGGTGCCTTATCTGCTCGAGCGCATCGAGTTCACCTACAATCACCACCGCGCCTGGACGCATTCGGACTTCGGCGGCAAGACCCCGAGCGAGGTGTTCTTCACCCACTTCATCACCTGCTTCATCTCCGACGATTTCGGCATGAAGAACATCGATTCGCTCAACCCCGACATGGTCTGCTGGGAGTGCGATTATCCGCATTCGGACAGCGTCTGGCCACGCTCGCCCGAAGCCTTGTGGGAAAGCGTCAAGCACCTCGGCAAGGAAACGATCGACAAGATCTCCCACCTCAACACGATCCGCGAATTCCGCTTCGATCCGCGCGAGATCCTCGGCCGGGAAAACTGCACGGTCGGCGCACTGCGCGCCCAGGCCACCCACGTCGACACCCGGCTCGTCGCCGGGCGCGGCGGCTTCGATCCCAAAGCCGGCGGCCAAGTGCGACCCGTCACCTCCGCAGACGTCCAAAAACTGTTCACCTCGGCCCTATGAGGTGAGCAGCATAGGCTTCGTCGGGCTCGGGGCGATGGGCCGCCACATGGCGGCCCGCCTCGTCGGCTCCTGCGATCTTGTCGTCCATGATGTCGATGCGGCGGCGGTGGCGTCGGCGTGCGCTCAGGGCGCGCGGGCGTCCGGCTCGCTGCGGGCGCTGGCCGATCAGGTCGAGACCGTGCTTTGCAGCCTGCCGACCCCCCAGGTCGTGCGGGATGTAATCTTGGGCGATGACGGTCTTTGCCAAGGCGCGAAGGTCAGGCGGATTGTTGACCTGTCGACCATCGGGCCAAGCATGGCTCAGACGCTGGCGCTAGCGCTCGCCGAGCGCGGCATTGCGTTCATCGACAGCCCGATAAGCGGCGGCACCAGCGGCGCTGCCACCGGCACGCTGACGCTGATGGTGGCGGGCGATCCCGAGGCAATCGGTGCGGTCCGGCCGCAGCTCGATCGCATCGGCAGCACCGTACTGGTGGTCGGCGAAACCCCGGGCCAGGGCCAGACCGTCAAGCTCGTCAACAACATGCTGTTCGCGAGCAATCTGGTCGCCGCGTACGAGGCGACGGCGATGGCGGTGAAGGCAGGCGTTCCGGCCGAGCGCCTGCTTGAGGTCGTCAACGCGTCCTCAGGGCGCAGCTATATCACCGAAAAGCGAGTCGATCCGGTGCTGGACCGCGACTTTGCTTTGCGCTTCACCACGGGCCTGCTGCGCAAGGACGTTCGCCTTGCCATCCAGGAGGCCGATGCCGCAGGCGCCATGCTGTTTACCGCCCGCGCCGCCGCGCAGCTCCTCGAAATCGCACAGGCACAGGGCATGGCCGGCGAGGACTATGCAATGCTCGCTACCCTGTTCGAGCAGTGGAATGGGATCGAAATCACCAGGGAACCCGCAGGAACATCAGAATGATCGACAAACGCGAAACTGGCCGCGCCATCCTCCGGGAGGTGATCGGCGAGGAGTACTTCCGCAACCGAGAGGCGGGGACTAACGCATTCAACGCCGAATCGCGTCGCATTTCGGAGGAATACTGTTTTGGCGAGATCTGGAACCGCCCCGGCCTCGACCGCCGCACCCGCAGCCTGCTGTGCCTCGTCATAATGACTGCGCTCAACCGCCAGAATGAGTTCAAATCGCACGTCAACGGCGCCATCAACAATGGTGTCACCCTCGACGAGATCCGAGAAGCTCTTCTCCAGACGATCATCTACTGCGGCCTCCCCGCCGGTCTCGAAGCCATCCGCAACGCCGAAGAAGTATTTAAGGCCCGCGGCATCGCAATCCCTGGCGCGGCGGAGGAACTACCGCGGGTCTGAATACCGTCGCGTCTTTCACGGGTGGCAGCGCCCCCGGGGGAGAACAATCGCAGCGTTTCCTGGCGCGCTTGCGAACGCCAGTCATAACACCGCGTCCGGCCGTGGCGTCGGCCTTGGTCTGGACGCAGAAGTCTCCTGGTAATCGCCACTGGCCAGACCACCATCGGCGACCGCTCCGTCCCGCTGAGCCCTTGTTTCCGCCTGTTTTTATCCTTCGCCAAGGCCCCACCATCACCAAGGACACCCGATGCTCGACTATCAAGCCGTCCGGAACCGGACATTCGCGCCGATCACCGAAACTTATTCCCAAGCCGACGCCATCGGCTTTGCCAAGGCATGCGGAATCGGACTGCCCGGGCCTCTGGGCAGGCGCGAGGACCGGTTTGTCGTGTCGGGGCCCGACCTCGAAGTCCTGCCCATGTATGGCATCATGCTCGCCCTCGGCGGATTGTGGACGCAGGACCCGGCCACTGGAATTGACTGGAGGAAGACCGTCCACGCTGAGGAGACGATCCGGATGGACGGTGTCCTGCCGGCTGCGGCCACGGTCACAGGGCAACGCGCGGTCAATGCGGTTTACGACAAGGGCCCTGGCCGCGGCGCGCTGATGTACGAGACCAATCGCCTCGGCGTCGAAGGTCTCCCAGTGGCGACCGTGACGGTAGGCACGTTCCTGCTTGGCGACGGTGGCTTCTCGGCAGCGGGCGGCGGTGACGCCGGCGGCCCGCCCCCGCCGCATGCGGTGCCAAGCGATCGTGCGCCGGACCGCACGATCGAACTCGCGACCGTGCGCGACCCGCTGGCCCTCTACCGGCTTGCGCCGGAGTTCGTCGCTGCGGTCGGGGTGCCGGTCCCGGCGGGCGAAGCCATGCTTCGTGGAGTCTGCTCTTTCGGAATGGCGGGCCGTGCGGCGATGGCCTTGGTTTGCGGCAGCGACCCCGCCCGGTTCAAGGCGCTTGGCGTCCGTTACGCCGGCCCGATAATGACCGGAGAGACCGTTCGGTTGGAACTTTGGGACGAAGCCCCCGGCAAGGCCAGCTTCGTGATGCGAGCGGTCGAACGCGACGTACTGGTGTTGAAGAACGGGTTCGTAGAATACGTGTGAAGCCGCCGGCCATCGCCGATGAACCGCGATGGCCGTTTCTGCCAGTGAGCGGTTAGCTCCTCGATTTCGGCAAGCCGAGCGCCTGCTCGGCGATCAGGCTGCGCTGAACCTCGCTGGTGCCGCCATAGATCGTCGTGCCGATAGATTGCCGGTAGCCGATTTCAACGGCTCCCAATCCGTGCTGGCCTGCGCCGAGACTGTCGGGCGCCGCCAGGTCCATCAGGTCCATCGCGTCGCGATTGTATATCTCGGTCGCGAAGACCTTCGCCATCGGCCCCCAGTAGCGGCTGTGCAAATCCTCGGCCATCATCCAGATCGCGCGATGGCACAGCACTTTCGAAACCTCGCCATGCGTGGCGGCGCGGGCGAGTCGGGCCATTGCGTCGCTGTCTTCAAGCAGCGGTCGGCCGCCGCGCTCAGCCTGCTTGGCCCAGGCGATCGCCTCGCGCAGCATCCAGGCATGGCCTTGCCGGTATTGGTCGCCCGAGCCATGCTCGGACTTGAGCATGGCCGCCATCACCGCCATCGCGCCATTGGGTTCCCCCATCCGCCATTCGTCGTCGACGCGGACATCGGCGAAATATACGATGTTCGTGCGCTCGTCCTGCATAGTCTCAACCGCCTGGATTTCGATGCCCGGCGAGTCGAGCGGCACCAGGAACACTGAAAGGCCAGCGTGCTTCGCGGCGGACGGATCGGTGCGCACCAGCAGGAAGCAATATTTCGCGACATTGGCGGCGGTCGTGAAGATCTTCGAGCCGTTGACTATCCAGTTTCCGTCCGCCGTCCGCTCCGCGCGGGATTTGATGCCGAAGATGTCCGAGCCGCCGCTCGGCTCACTGAAGCCCAGGCAACCTAGCGCCTCTCCGGCTGCCATTTCCGCCACGGCCCGGCGCAAGGATGGGGTTTTGGCGAAGCGTTGCACGATGTCGCCCACCGAATTGGTGATCGGCCCTGTCATGTGCTCCCATCCGGCCAGCGAGAACTGCTCAATGCCAGCGTAATAGTCGTAAACGGACTGGCCACCCCCGCCGAACTCTTCCGGCCAGTGCGGAAACAGCAAGCCCGCCGCGGCGAGTTTGCGGTGGACGCCGGCGTCGTAACCGCCAACCGAGTGGTGCGCCTTGGCGCGCAATTCGGGCGTCAACGTGTCTGCAAAGAACTGGCGGACTTTCGCGGCGTGGGCATCGGCTGCAGGTCCGAATCCGAATTCGAGCGGCATTTCACCGGCGTCAGGCAGGTTCGCGGGCTCGCCCTGCCACAGGCGGCGGCCTGCGCGCAGCAGTTCCTGCTGCGGATCGCCGCCGACCAACGCCCAGGCCTTTGCACGGCGATAATAGAGCTGGATGTCGTATTCGAGCGAAACGCCATAGCCGCCGAACGTGTGCAGCGAGCGGGCGACCGCGCGCGCAGTCGACTGGCTCGCCCACCAGTATGCCATCGATACCAGTGCACCGGCGTCCGCCTGGCCGCGAGCGGTGGCCCAGATCGCCTTGCGCACCAACAGCTCCGCGCCCTCCACCTCAGAAATGGCATCGGCCAGCGGGTGGGCGATACCCTGATAGCTCCCGATTGGCCGGCCGAATGCATGTCGCTCGATCGCGTAGTCAGCGGCCATTTCCAGCGCCCTGCGGGCAAGGCCGCTGATCATGCTGCCCTGGAGCAGCTTCCATTCCTCAATCGCGGCGCGATAGATCGCCGCCGCCTCGGCGCCACTGGCGAGCACAATGCGCTCGCCGGCGGGGCCAATCCGGGCTAGCGAGGTTCCGAAGGCAAGGTTGTCGCCGAATGGCTCGGCCGCGCCGATGGCGATGATCACATTGTCGCCGTCCAACATCAGGATGCCCTGCGCGACCATGCCGCCATTCACGAGGGGGCGGGGGCTGTCAGGATCGGTAATCAGCGTGACCGGGGCGCCGTCGGCGACGCGCGCGCACCATTCGCGCGCTTTTTCGCCCGGCAACAGCGACAACATCCGCGCGCTCGCCATCGCTTCAGCGAGCGGCACCGAACCCAGCGCGCGCCCGCATTCCTGCGCAATCAGGCTGGCATCAAGCAGGCTGCCGCCACTGTCCGCCTGCCGCAGGACGATCGCGCCGAAGTCGAGCAGCGCCTGCCAGAGCGCAGGATCGAACCCGGCGGCTTCGGCAGCACGAACACGCGCCGCGGTCGATTCCGACTGCAGGAGTTTCGCTGCCGCATCGCGCAGCATCTCATGCTCATCGGTCAGAGCGAGGTTCATCGTCATCGTCGGTTCGCTTCCAGGTTCCGCGGCCCGCGCCCGAGGTCGGAGCGGTAGATGGGTGGCCGCCCAATTTGTGAAAGCACGGGCGCTTGTCAATCTAAAACCGATGACCGATCATTTCTGTCATTCGCTCTTGGCGCTAGTTTGAAAAGAAACTGGACTAGACGACTACGAGCCCTCCCTGACGAGCTGTGCCTCAAGATCGATATGCGGTTATCTTTGGCTGGCGCGATCGGACGTAGCTTGGTCGGTGATGCGGGCAGGGGTTGAGGGTGCTTGGGCCAAGGTCGTGTTCGATCGATCAATTTTCGGCCTCGAGCAGCAGCCGGGCCCCCTCTCGGCTGAGCTTGAGGCTAGGCGTGCGTGGCAATTCGGCGACAATGCGGATCCGGACCGGCACCTGGAACGCCGCCAGGTGGTCGCGCGCCCAGGCAATAACTTCGGCCTCGCTCGGTGTCGGTCCGCGCGGCGCCGGTTGCACCAGCGCCGCCGGGACCGCACCGAGCCGCGCATCGGGCAGGCCGACGACGATGGCATCGGCAATCGACGGGTGGCGGCGCAAGGCATCCTCGACCATGTCGGGGACGATCTTGAAGCCCCCGCGCATGATCGCGCTGTCAGCCCGACCCTTGAACCAGAGGAAGCCGCCGTCGTCGATGGAGACGATGTCGTTGGTCCGGATCCACCCGGGGCCAACGCGGTCCGCCCAAACTTCGAGCAGGCCCATTTGATTCGCGCTGAGCAGTTCGCCGGTTTCGGCATCGCGCGTGCGGATCGCGACGCCGTTAATCGCTCGGCCGGCGGAAAAGCGGCGCTCGGGATGGTAGCGGGCGATGTCCTCGGGGGTCCATGTCGTGACGATCCCGCAGAACTCCGACGCGCCGTAGCTGAGCACGATGCGTGCGCCGTAACGCTCCTCGAACGCGGCGTGGAGCGCCGGGTCCAGCGGGGCCGCTCCGGAGCGCACCAGTTCGAGGCTGGCGAGGTCTTCAGGCGCAACTTCGGCGGCGAGGATCGTCGCGATCGCCGCTGGCGGCAGGTCTGCACCGCGTGGACGATGGCGGCGGACCAGCTCCAGCCAAGGGACGAGTGCAAACTTTTCCAGCAGCGCGATCGGCCGGCCGATCAACCCGTGCGGAACCACTGTGTAGATTCCGCTGATGTTGCAGAGCGGGAAAACGGATATCGTGGGCGATGGCGCTATAGAAGAGCCGGCAGTTTCCTCGAGCTGGCGCGCAGCCGCGCGGGCGGCGCTGGCGACGGTCGCCGCGGTCAGGTCGATCCGTTTGGGCGTGCCGGTGGTGCCGCTGCTCAGGGTTTGCAGCGCGACGCCGGGCCGGCAGGCGCGGTCGGCAGCAGGGCCGATCACGTCGAACCCCTCCGGCGCCACCAGCGACATCTCGTCGAGCAGAAATACCGCGGACCCAGCAGCACGGGCCGCCTCGGCGAGCGGCGGCGACCAGTCCTCGCGGTCGATCAGCAGCAGCGGCGCACGCAGCTCGACGATGTCCTCGGCGATCTTGGCAGCGGCTTGAAAGCCGTAAAGCATTGTCACGCAGCGTTCGGCGGCAAGCAGGCCCCAGACCGCAGCGACATGGGATGGGCGAGAACGGGCGACTAAGCCGACCCGTTCATGCGGGGCTGCCCCTAGCGACGCCAGTGAAGCGCGCAGTGTCGCCGCCAGTGCGCCGACGGCACGCCACGAATGACGCCGATCACCGAAAGCGATGGCCAGCCCTTCGTTTCCGTTCGATAGGACGCGAGCGAGCGTTGCCGCAAGCGATTCGTCATCTAGCGCTGCCGCCGCTGTGCTTGTCATCCGGTCAGTTCCTCCGGGGAAGGGCGGAAAGTGGAAGGCCCACAACTGTCGAATCATCATTTTTTGATCTGGTCAAGTGCACGCGGCTTTGGCATAGCCTGCCGCGAACCGGCGGCTGTATCGTTTCGTCGGCGCTGCATGGGATGAAAGATGCGCGAATACGTCAAGCTGACGATGGGTGATCTGCTGGAGGACAATGCCCTTCGTTTCGGGGATCAGCCCGCCTACATGGATGGCGTCATGCTGACGCACCGCGGCCTGCTCGACAACGCCAAGCGGTTTGTATCCGCGCTCGAAAAGCTCGGGATCGCGAGGCAGGACCGCATTTCCATCCTGTCGATGAACTCGATTGCGTTCGGCGAAGTGCTGGCGATGGGGCAGTGGAGCGGCATCATCGTCGCCACCGTGAATTTCCGCCTCGCGCCGCCGGAAATGGAAGCGATCGTCATCGACAGCTCGCCGCGCGTCCTGTTCTTCGAACGGCAATATACCGATATCGTGGCCGAAATGCGCGATCGGCTGACATCAGTCGAACACTACGTGGCATTGGATGGCGGCGTCGAATGGGCGACCGCCTACGAGGACTTCGTCGCCACCGGCGATACCGCGGGGTCAAGCTTCCGCGCGCGGGAGGAAGACATCTGCGGCCTTGTCTACACGGGCGGCACCACTGGGCGCCCCAAGGGCTGCATTCTCGGTCAGCGCGAGGTGCGCGCCGGCGCCGGCATCCTCGCGACGGAGGTAAAGGGCGGCCCGTCCGACCGCATTCTGCTGGTCATGCCGCTGTTCCACGTCGGCGCCATGAACATGGGGCAATCGGTCCACTATCGTGGCGGCTCGGTTGTGCTCCATCGGCTGTTCGAGCCCGGCGCGCCGCTGAATTCGGTCGCCAACGACGGCGTCACTATCCTCCATCTGGCGCCGACGTTGATGCAAGCAGTGTTGGAGCATCCCAAGGCGGGCATGACCGACTGGAGTTCGGTTCGCACGCTCGTCTATACGGCGGCGGCGATGCCGGTACCCGTGCTGGAGCGCGGGATAGAGCTGTTGGGAGACATTTTCGTCAGCCTTTACGGCTCGACCGGGATTATGATCTCCGGCTTGGCCCGGGAGCTGCATCTTCCGCATGGAACCGAGCGCGAGCAGCGATGGCTGGCCTCGGTGGGCCTGCCCAAACTGCCCGCCGGCAAGGTTAACAAGGTCGCTCTGCGCGACTTGCGCAAGACGTTGATGGCGGACGCCTGAACACATCAGATAGATTTTGTCGATTGACGGCGGCTGCACGATCACCGTCTGAACTTGCCGCAGGGGTGGATGAATATGGACGACAATTACCCAATCTGGACCACTGGACCCAAATATACGATCAACGCCGTCCTCGCCCGTGCCGTCGCCGCGCGGCCCGACAAGCAATATCTCGATTTTCTGGGGAGGATATACACCTACGCCGAGGTGGACCGGATGGCCCGGCGTGCCGCCAATGGCCTCATCGCACAGGGGGTGGGCAAAGGCGACACCGTTGTGTGCCTGCTCGACAACAGCGACGAGTTTGTCTTCCTGTGGCTCGGGATGATGCGGATCGGTGCGATCTGCGTACCGGTGAACACCAGCTACAAAGGCGAATATCTGCGCCACCAGATCGCCGACTCCGGCGCTGGGCTGGTGGTTGCCGAGGAGGACTACGCCGTCCGGGTGGCGCGGTTGTGTGACAACCTGCCCGAACTGCGCACGATCGCGCATCGCGGTAGCGCTCCTGAAGGCGTAAACGGTAAAGCGCTCGTCCCTTTCGAAGTGCTGTTTTCCGACGACGAGAGCGATCCCCAAATCGAGGTTGCGCCAGGCGATCTTGCGTTTCTGGTTTACACTGGAGGAACGACGGGTCCGTCGAAAGGCTGCATGTTCAGCCATAACTATACAGTCACGATGGCATCCCAACTCGTTGAGGGAACGGGACGGCATGAGAACTCGGTGAGTTGGTCTGCGCTGCCGATGTTCCATTCGAACGTCTACACCAACACTTTCGTTGCATGTATGCTCATGGGCGCCAGCGTCGCTCTCTACAGCCGCTTCTCGGTGTCGAATTTCTGGCCCGAGGTCGAGCGCACACAGGCTACCGATGTCAGCCTGATCGGCGCCATGTTCCCGATGTTGCTCAGTGCTCCGGTCACCGACGCTGAGAAGCGATATGCTTCGAAGCTGCAGGTGGCGATGGGCGCGCCGTTCCCGGGCAAGGTCCGCGATGCGTGGCGCGCGCGTTTCGGAACGCCCGAGCTTTACTGCCCGGGCTACGGGTTCAGCGAGGCGAGCATGATCACTCTGATCTCTGCGAAAGAGGCGCACCTTGCCCCTCCGGACAGTTCCGGCAGGCGAAATCGCTGGTTCGATACGCGCATTTTCGACGATAACGGCGTCGAGGTGCCAGACGGTGTTGCAGGCGAAGTCGTCACCCGCCCGCGGATGCCGGACATCATGTTTTCGGGTTACTGGCGCCGGCCTGAGGAAACGCTCAGGATCATGAAGAACATGTGGCTCCACACCGGGGATATCGGCCGGTTCGATGAGGATGGCTGGTTCTACTTCGTGGATCGCAAGAAGGATTACCTGCGCCGCCGCGGCGAGAATATCTCGAGCTTCGAGGTCGAAAACGCGTTGCGGGCGCACGAGGCGATCGATGACGTCGCCGCACATGCGGTGCCGTCCGAACTTGGTGAAGACGACCTCAAGCTAACCGCGACGCTCAAGCCCGGCTACAGCCTGGATCCCGCCGACCTGTTCCACTGGTGCATTGACCGCCTGCCCTATTTCGCATTGCCGCGGTACATCGAGTTCCGCGCCGAGCTGCCCAAGAGCCCGGTTGGCCGCGTGCTCAAGTACGAACTGCGTGACCAGGGTGCGCCGCCGGGCACCTGGGATTTTGAAGCGTCAGGCATCACGGTCAGCAAGCGTTAGGAGAGAACCGTGAAGGCCATCCGCTACCTCAAGCCGGGCGCGGCGCTCGCCTTGGCCGAGATGCCCGATCCCGCACCCGGCCCAGGCGAGGTCGTGTTGCGCATCGCACGTTGCGGAATCTGCGGCAGCGATCTTGAGATGACCAGCGGCAAGGGTGCCGGAATCGCGCCGGGTTGCACATTAGGCCACGAATTCGCCGGCGAAGTGGTGGCGCTGGGCGCGGGCGTCCACGACCTGCAGATCGGTAGGCGGGTCACGGCGATGCCCTTCGACGGTTGCGGCACTTGCGACCGCTGCACGGCAGGACGCCCCAATCACTGCCGCGAATTCCGCGTACATGGCTGCGGCGGGCGCGGTGGTGGCTATGCGGAATACTCGTTGGCCAGCGCGCGCCATTGCATTGAGCTGCCCGATTCCCTTGGCTTCGAAGATGGCGCGCTGATCGAGCCCCTGTCTGTGGCGTTACACGGCGCGCGCATGGCCGGCGCGCTTGCAGGCAAGCGAGTGCTGGTGCTGGGGGCGGGGCCGATCGGTCTGGCGGCGACATGGTGGGCCCGTCGCCTCGGTGCCGGGCGGATCGCCACTGCCGCCGCTACCGACCGACGCCAACACCTGGCGGAGCATTTGGGTGCCGACGCATTCGTCGCTGCCAGCGACCATGCCGCCGACGCCGTGATAGAGGCGCTGGGCGGACCTGCCGAAATCGTGCTCGAATGTGCCGGCAAGCTAGGGCTGCTCGACGATGCAGTCCGACATGCGGGACTCGACGCCCAAATTATCGTGATGGGGTACTGCGTTACGCCGGACTCGTTCTTCCAACCTCCCGCGATCCGTCAGGAAGTCACACTGCGCTTCGCGAAAATGTACACGCATGCCGACTTCGCCGATACGGTCGCTGCGCTGGCGTCCGGCAGCTTTGAACCGCGAGCCATGATCACACGGTCCATCAGCCTTGACGCGGTCCCCCTGGAGTTCGAGCGGCTGCGTACCAACCGTTCGGACTGCAAGGTGATGATCGTTCCATAGCTTGGCAGTTCCTGAATATTGATCTTAGACGGAAGCGCACCCCCGAGGCGCTGGATCGACTACTTCCGCTGCGCGCCTGCTGCTCGACACCTGGTCTCCAAGCGCGGCGGATTATCCGTTGCGACGTGAACGCCAAGCCGGGCGGCGACGGCCGGGCGCTGCCCCCGACGGGGACAGCGCCACCTCACCGCGAAGGCCTACTGCTCGATTTTCAGCGCCCCTTCCGGGCAAGCGATCGCGCCACGCCGGGCCTTCATCTCCAGCTCCGGCGGAACGTCGGTCAGCGGCTCCATGTCGATGTAGCCGTTGTCGTCCAGCTTGTAGAGCTCGGCGCATTTCAACGCGCACAGCCCGTGTCCGGTGCAAAGTTCCCGGATTGCCCTAACTTTCATGACTTCCTCCAACTGCGTCGGGGATATCCGCCTGATTGCGGGGGATCCTCGACTGTCAAAAATGATGCCTTACCGGTTCCCTCGCTTGTCGATCAGCAAGTTCGTGCTACGCGGCGGATCGGCTTCAGCGCGTACCAAAATCGGCGATAGTCAACATAGGTTCGGGTCGGAACAAGCGATCCTCTGAACGAGCGATCGCGCGAGCATCGCAGGCGCTGTCCTTTCCGGGCCCATCTATGCCTTCCGCCTCGATCAACCTGAGCTCGCGGATGCCATAGCCCGACGCGAATAGACAGGTCCCCGTCCTCTCGCCGGAAAGGTCACTCACCATGTAAAGCAGGGCTTCGGAGACGTGCTTCGGATCGAGTTCCAGCTTCTGCTGCTCAGTCATGTACGGCGCCGTCAGGACCGAGGTGGCCGTCGGCGCCAGTGTCCAGACCCTGATGCCAAACCGCTGGCCCTCGATCGCGAGCGTATTGGACAGGCCGAACACCCCGGCCTTGGACGCTGCGTAATTGGCTTGTCCGAGGTTGCCGACCAGCCCGGACGTCGAGGTGGTGTTAACGATGACCCCGCCGCCGTTCTCCTTCATCCATCCGAATACCGGCTGGGTCACGGCAAAAAATCCCTTGAGATTTACTCCGATCACCTGATCCCAATCTTCCTCGGTAAGTTTCAGAAAGGATTTGTCGCGCAGGATGCCAGCGTTGTTGACGAGGATGTTGGCACTTCCGAAAGAATGGAGCGCGGCTTCGAGCAGCGATCGCCCGCCATCCATGGTCGAGATGTCTCCGGCGTGAGCGACTGCCCGCCCGCCAGCCTCGCGCAATTCCTGGGCGATAAGCTCCGCCGTGCTTTCCCCATCGTCGGTCTTTCCGAGGTCGTTGACGACTACATTTGCGCCCTCGCGCGATAGCGCGCGTGCATGGGCCGCCCCAACGCCCCGGCCCGCACCCGTAACAATCGCCGTCTTGCCATCAAGCAAACCCATTACCTCTCCACCCCTTATCGCCGTTCGAATTGGACCAACCAAAAACTAACGATATAGCAGTTGTTGTCAAGGCGCGCGCCCCAGCGCGTCGGCAAGGCTGTTCGCCGGGAGAGGGTATCGCATGTACAAGGTCATCCAATGGTTCACAGGCCAGCTTGGCCAACGTCAGCTGCGCGAGGTTTTGGCTCATCCGGGTCTTGAACTGGTCGGCGTGGTCACCCAGAACCCGGCGAAGGTCGGCATGGATGCGGGCGACATGCTAGGGGGCGGCTGCACCGGCATCACCGTGATCGCCGATATCGACGCGGCGCTGGCGATCGACGCGGATGTGGTGCTGTTGAGCGGGATCGAGTGGAAGCCGGACCTGATCGCTCGTATCCTTGCCTCGGGCAAGAACGTGCTGACCACATGGGGCGGCTGGTATATGAAGTATGAGCCCGAATTTGAAATGCTCGAGGCCGCAGCACGACAGGGCGGGTCCAGCCTGGTTGGCACGGGAAACATGCCCGGTTTGGTGAACGAGGCGATGCCGCTTTTCCTCTCGGGCTTCCAGTGCAACGTCAGCCGGATCTGGACGCGCGAGCGAAATCAGCCGATCTCGAACACGTCCTACGATCAACTCGTCGGCTTCGAAGGCATAAGCAAGCCCCCGCCGGCCGATCCGTTCGATCATCCGCTCGTGCCAATTTGCACCTGGTCCTTCCGCCAGCCTGCCCACTTGCTGGCCGATGCGTTCGGTGTCCGGCTTGACGACTTCCGCTGCACTAACGCGGACTGGGGACTTGCCACCAACGACTTCTACCTGGATGGCATCAAGACCTGGGTTCGCAAGGGTGCCGTCGCAGGGTTTCGCTTCGAGTTCACCGGATTTGTCGAAGCCAAGCCCTGGCTGGTCCACGAATTCGAACTCGTCCACAGCTATGACATTGGCCGCGGCTACCGCGAATCGCCCGACGATCCCGAGTTCACGGTGGAAGTGACGGGCACGCCTTCGCTGCGTCTCGAACTGAAGACACTTGATGGCGTTGACAGCAGCGACAACGTGCTCGAGATCAACGCCCAGCGCGTGGTCAATATGATCCCGCACATCGTGGCTGCCGAACCCGGTTGCAGGTCCATCCTCGACATGAGGCTGATTGCTGCCGGCCACGGCGCTGGCCCATGCGCCGTTGACAGTATTGACGGTGTTACGGGAGGCCGACATGGATGAGCGGGTTCTCGGCATCGTCCCTTATGCAGAGGGACCGGTATGGTGCGACGACGGCACGGTTGTCGTATGTTGCACCGCGACTGGGGATCTCCATCGCCTGCCTGGCCGGGGGGGCGAGGCCAGTGTCATCGCAAGGTTGCAAGGTGGCGCCAACGGGGCGGCCCCGGCCGCTGGGGGCGGCTTTGTCGTCTGCCAGAACGGCGGGTTCGATTTCGGCGAACTCGGCGTGCCTGATGCCCCACCCTTTCAGCCGGTGCCGCCAGGGCTCCAGTACGTCGCCGCAGACGGCGCTGTCCGCTACTTGGCGGTGGGCGGTTTCAGCGCGCCGAACGACCTCGGCGTCGGCAAGGACAACGCGATCTATTTCACCGATCCGCCCCGTGCGGAAGTGGCGATCGTCGATGGCACGTTGCAGCACGTGCTGCCTCCGGAACGTCGCGGGCGGGTTTGGCGCTACGGGCCGGACGGGTCCCTGTCATTGTTCGCGGACGACCTTGTCTTCCCCAATGGGATCGGATTCGATCATGATGGCCATGTCGTGATCGTCGAGGAACACGGGCTCATGCGCCTCTACGCCGACGGCAGGCGCGAATGGGTCATTCAAGACCTTGGCCCCAGCGGCGGGGACGGCTTTTGCGTCGACGTCGCTGGGAATTTCTATGTGGCAGGAACGCGGGACGCCTGCGTGCACATGGTTGACCCGGCCGGCCGGATCTTTGGGGTTATGCCTACACCAGCCGCCGATCCTCCCCAGCACGCCACCAACTGCTGCTTCGGCGGCTCGGATCTGCGGACGCTGTTCTGTACCGAGATGCCCGGCCGCGTTGTCGCTTTCGGCGGGATGGCTCAGGCAGGAAGACCGGTCGCAGCATGGGCCCCTTTTGAGACGCACTCACCCGCGCGAGCCGAGTAATCGCACTTGACGAGTCATATAAGTGACGGGCATTCAGGTTTTGATTTTGGCGAAGGCGGAAGTCCGATGACAGCGAACGAGCAAACACATGCAGGGTCCGGGGTGGTTATCCTCGGCGCCGGCCAGGCTGGTGGCGAAACTGCGCTGGCGCTGCGGGACCTTGGCTATGAAGGTAAGATTACGCTGATCGGCGACGAGCCCTGGCTGCCTTATCGCCGGCCGCCACTTTCGAAGGCCTTCCTATCGGGCGCGGTCGATCTCGACGCGCTCCTTCTGGCCTCGAATGAGGATTATGCGCAGCTAGACATCGAGGTCCGCACGGGCCTTCGCGCGGAGGGGATCAATCCCGCCGCGCATGTCGTCCGACTGAACGATGGCAGCACGATTGGTTACGAAAAGCTGGTACTCGCGCTGGGGGGACGGTCGCGCCAGTTGGCGCTACCCGGCGCCAAACTTGGCAACGTCTTCTGCTTGCGCACCGCCGATGATGCCATCGAGCTGCGCGCCGCCCTGCAGTCGTCCCGGAAAATGGTGCTGATCGGCGCCGGCTATGTCGGATTGGAAGTGGCGGCAGTGGCCATCCGGACAGGACTTTTCGTTACGGTGCTCGAAGCAGCCGACCGGGTGCTCGCGCGTTCGGCATCCCTAGAAATGTCCCGCTTCTATCAGGACATGCATGCCGATGAAGGTGTCTGTATCAAACTGGGCCAGGCACCCGTTGCAATTACCGGCAAGAATGGAGTTGCGACCGGAGTCCAACTTGCTGGTGGGGAAATCATTGCAGCGGACATCGTCGTGGTCGGTGTCGGATTGGTCCCCAACATCGAGATCGCCGAAGCTGCGGGGATCGACTGCGACAACGGCATAACGATCGACGAAAATGGGCAGACAAGTGATCCTGACGTCCTCGCCTGTGGCGATTGCGCAAACCAGTTCTTCCCGGAACTCGGCCGCTTCTGTCGGCTCGAGTCGGTCCCAGCCGCTACCGGGCAGGCCCAGGCGGTCGCGGGGACAATCGCCGGCGCTCCAGAACCTTATCGCGAGCTGCCGTGGTTCTGGTCGGATCAGTTCGAGATCAAGCTGCAAATGGCTGGCCTGTCGCAAGGTTATGTCGAGACCGTGGTGCGCGGTGCTCCCGAAAGCCGCGCGTTTTGCGTGTTCTATCTGGACGCGGAATCACGGGTGCTCGCCGCGGACGCCGTCAACCAGCCGCGAGAGCATGCCCAGTCCAAGCGGTTGCTCGGCAAATCGATCGGTGATCGTCGAAGGGATCTTGCCGACCCGGCGGTCGCGCTGGCGGATTTTCTCTGATCAATGGGAATTGACGTAAGGTAAGGGGTTAACATCGATTTCCTGAGGGGTTCTGACGAAAGCAGGTCTCATACCCTGTATGGCTTCGATCTCGGTGCTGTCCCCGGTCCTCGCGCCGGCGACGCCCAGCGTCACGATCTGCGGGGCGCGACCAGCTCCGAAGTCGCGAATGCTGGTTGATCGCGAACGGCCGGCAGTGGCTGCTCAATATGACTGTCCATCAATATCGCGCCCGGAACCGCAATGACCGGGCACCCGAAATCCAGTTACCATGAGAAAAGTCGCTCTCAATGCCTGCGATGGAGCGCTTGACAATAACAAACGGGGCGTTAGTTATGCGGCGAGAGGTGAGTGAAAGTCACAGATTTTCGCGTAAGAGCGCAGGGAGAAACCGGAGCCGGGCGAAGCGGGCGCACTTAAGAAATTCGGCGCAATGTCCTGCTCAAGCGGTGCATGGTGCTGCCATGACAGCAATAGACAACATTCCGGGGAGTTACCATGCGCGAACGTGACAGCACCGCCCTTGCCACAGTTAGCGCCGTTCTGCACCGGTTGGCATCGGCCACCGATCGGCTCGACGTTGATGAGTTGCGGGCAATCTATTACGCTGACGCGCACCTGTTTACGCCCGCGTGGAACGCTTCGGGTGTTGACGAAATCATCGCCCGCATGACGGGCGATCCGGAAAGCGACTTGGGCGTCAGGGCGATCCGCCATCACCTGACCACGATGAATGTGTCGCTGATGGGCTCCGATATCGCTGACGTTCGCACTTATTTCATTGTGTTCACCGAACACGGTCTTGATCACACCGGCCATTATGATGACCGACTGAGAAAGGATCGCACCGATTGCTGGCGGGTGGCCGAGCGTCGATGCAAGATAGACTACCGGCAAGCGGCCTCCTTCATCAATCGTCTCCTGTCAGAGAGCTGACCGCGGTTTCAGGAGCGCAAGACATGTGCAAACCGGAACCAGAGATAATTCAATTAATTGGAACGATTCCGAACGGACAGTCGAAGTTCTCGAGGAGTTGCGCGGCCTGAGCAAGTGGCTGACTGTCGCAACTTTCGAATGATCGTTCGAGAAGAGGAGAGAGACGATGCAGCCAGCGCAGTTGTCACGATCGTTGGGCGAACTCAACATCGTCGGGTTGGGAAGCCAGGCAACTGACGGAGTGGTCAAGTCCCCTGGCCGTGTCTTCAAGATTCTGGAGCTTTTCGACGCCCTTCGCCGCGAAGCGCCGGTCTATGAAGTGTCCGATCTGCTCGACCTGCCTCAATCCAGCACGTCCGTCCTCCTGCGCAGCATGGTCCTCATGGGGTATCCGCACTTCAATCCCACCACACACGCTTTCAGCCCGACCACCCGGGTTGCACTGCTGGGCAATTGGATCAACGGCTCGATGATCAGCGACGGGCTGCTAATGCGGCTGCTGCAGCGGATCAACGCCCGCACCAGCCAGGCCGTGGTGGTTGCGGTGCGCAATCAGATCTGGTCGGAATACATCCATGTAGTGCAATCGACCAACGCGATCAGGCTGTTCGTGGTCAAGGGCTCGCGACGCCGGCTGGTGCGTTCCTGCACGGGGCTGATGCTTCTGGCTGACTTGCCCGACAGCGACATCAAGCGCATCGCCATCCGGTGAGGAGCAACTGGTCGTCGGTGTTCCCGGTATCACCGGTGAGCTGCGGGAAAACTGCGATGATTATCTCGCCATCCTGCGCGAGGAAACGACACGATACATGGAATGGCGTGCGGGAGAGCCGGATAGGCGCGCCTGAGGACAGCGATCTACCATTGCACCCGTAACCTACCGGCGCGCCGTGCACCGTCGGCGCGGCCATTGCCGTGATTAGCGGTGCCGCGAAACGCGGGAGTCCTGAATCGCCTCACCGCAAGAGATTGCGTGTGAGAGGAAGCAACACACAACGGAGTTACGGAAATGAACATCGCAGCCGTGGAACGGGTGGCGACACAGGGCCGGATGCGCTGGTGATCGCAGATCGGGTCGAGGCTTTCGTTCGGAACATAGTAATTCCTTACGAACGTGATACCCGCTTCGATCATCATGGCTGCCCGACCAAAGAACTGGTGCAGGAACTCAAGCAGGAGGCGCGCGAGGCGGGCGTCCTGTCACCGCATATCAAGGCGGATGGCAGCCATCTGACTCAGCGCGAAACCGCGATCGTCCTGCAACGGACCGGGCTTTCTCCACTAGGGCCGGTCGCATGCAACACCAGCGCACCGGACGAGGGTAACATGTACCTCCTCGGCAAAATGGGCACGCCGATGATCAAGGAGCGCTTCCTTAAACCCTTGAAAGAGGGGCTGCCCGTTCGGCCTTCTTCATGACCGAGCCCGACGACGGGTGCGGATCCGACCCATCGCAAATGAGACCACTTGCCGGCGCGAGGGCGATGGCTGGGTCATCAACGGCCGCAAGGCTTTCATCACCGGCTTCATGCTCGCCGACAATCTCATCGACCTCAAACATTGCGAGTTGTGATCAAATGGTGCGCCGACGTGCTCGACACCGGATCGTTGGGGATCATGGAAAGGTCGATGACCAAGGTTGCGGTATCGGAACTGCTACTAAAGCGGCAGATCGATGCGTGCAGGTCATGGGGGGAAGAGGTGTCAGCGATGATAGCGTGGTCGAGCAAATCTTCCGCGAAATCCGCTGTTTCCGCATCTATGATGGCCCGACCGAGGTGCACAAGTGGAGTCTGGCGAAACGAATCAAGCGCCAGTGGTGGGAGGCGCAGGCATGAGCGGGTCCGCGGCGGCGGCGAGCGCGGGCACCGAGCCCGTTCGAGAGGGATCGCGGTTCGACGAGCGGAGGCTGGAGCAATGGCTGCGCGAGAACGTGGCGGACTTTGCCGGGCCGCTCACCGTTGAGCAGTTCCGCGGGGGCAATCAAACCCCACGTTTAAGCTCGTCACGCCTGAGCGCTCCTATGTCATGCGGCGCAAGCCCCCCGGCGCGACGGTGGAGGGCGCTCACGCGGTCGATGGGGAGGCGCGGGTGATGGCGGCGCTTGGGCAGACGGGATTTCCCGTCGCCAAGGTTTACGGGGTCTGCACCGACGATGACGTGCTCGGAAGCTGGTTTTATGTCATGGAGCATATCGAGGGCCGGATCGAGTGGGACAGCACCCTGCCTGGACAGCCCCCACGCGAACGCGCCCTGCTCTACGATGCCATGAACAGCGCCATTGCCGACCTGCACCGGATCGACCCCGGAGCGATTGGCCTCAGTGATTTCGGCAAGCCGGGAAATTATTTCGAGCGCCAGATATCCCGATGGTCGCGCCAGTATCTGGCCGATGCCGAGGCAGGGCGTGATGAGGCGATGGACCTACTGATCGAGCGCTTGCCTGAGCGCATGCTCGCGGATGACGCGCCAGGATCGTGCACGGCGATTTTCGCTGCGACAACCTTATCTTTGCACCGGATGCGCCGTCTGTGCGCGCCGTACTTGACTGGGAGCTATCGACCCTCGGCCATCCGCTGGCCGACTTTGCCTACAACGCCATGGTCTATCGCCTTCCGCCCGGTATCATTTCCGGCCTGGCTCAGGCAGATCTCGAGGCCTTGGGGATTCCGTCGGAAAAAGAGTATCTTGCGGCCTATTGCTCGAAGGTCGGGCGTGAGCCGCTGGCCGACGAGGATTGGGCGTTCTGCATCGCCTTCAATTTATTCAGGCTCGCGGCGATCTATCACGGCATCAAGGGCCGAATGATCCGGGGCAACGCAGCATCGCTCCACGCCCGGCAGCGGGCAGAAAACTTTCCAGTGTTGACCCGTCTGGCCCTACGTATTCTGGAAGAAGGATGAAGCGGTGCTAGCGGAACGGAGCAAGCTACGCATCCTATCAGCGAGCCGCGGCCCCGCATACCAACCTCTAGGATAGGACAGAATTATTTAATCAATACTGTATCTAAGCCTACCGTCACTATGTTATGATCTTCCGCACGTGACTGGTCAGGGCAGCCGAGGGCAAAGTAGAATATATACTTGCATTACAGTTAGTCCGGACGATCAGGTAACTACGCGGTATCTCGATGCAGGGGACTGCAGCATACGGAAGAGGGCCAATGTTCGACAAACCTTTCGATCTCTTTTCGCTGGACGGGAAGGTTGCGCTAGTGACTGGCGGCTCTCAGGGCCTCGGATTCGAGATGTCTCGAGCATTTGCGAGAGCTGGTGCAGAAGTTTATGTGAATGGTAGAAGCTTGGAAAAATTGGAGCGTTGCAGAGAGCGTTTTGATCAAGACGGAATAAAGGTAAACCTGAGCCCTTTTCCGGTTGAAGACCTAGAAATGGCTCGTCAGGCGATAAAGGAAATTGTGTCGGCATTTGGTCGAATTGACATTTTGGTGAACAATGTGGGCGCTCGCCTGCGTGCCGAAGCAGAAAATATTGATCGTTCCGAGTTTTCGCGAATTCTAGATATCAACCTGACATCTGCCTACACCCTCACGCGCGATGTCGTCCGACACATGCCCGAGAATGGCCGGGTCATCATGCTGGGGTCTGTCACAGGAATGCGGGGAAGAAAGGGTGACCCCGCCTATATCGCATCGAAGGGAGGGCTTATTGCGCTCACCAAAGCATTAGCCTGCGAATATGGCGATCGGTCAATCACCTGCAATGCGATCGTTCCCGGAGCGTTTAGAACCGAAACGAACGTGCCGGAGATTGCGCGGCGCGCAGGCTCAGGAGTCGCATCCCGACTGCCGCTTGGGCGCGTTGGTAACCCCAGCGAGATTGTCGGGCCTGCCCTCTTTCTTGCGTCGGAAGCATCGTCCTATGTTACGGGAGCCACCCTTGCTGTCGACGGCGGCTGGACTGCGTCGGCCATGTCATGAACTTGGAAAGGCAAGGCTGACCAAGCATTTATCGGAATGGGCAGCCATTGCTCACCCGCACTGCGATTACGAACCTCCTCCATCGGGGAAGGGTCCTTACATCGGCGCCTTGCGTAAGCCGCAGCGCGCTATGAAGTCATCACGTCCACATAGAGCGCCGAATCAAGGTATTCCCGTCCCTCGACGATCAAACCGTCGCGTACCACGAACAGAAAATGATAGCGGTTGTTGTAAGGCTTGCCGGTCTTGGTGGTCGCGCGGCCTTCGGCTTCTATTGCAACGCGATTCCCGTCGGCGATCACGCCTTTGATCGTCATCTGCGGCGGCGCGGTGAGGAGATTGACCATATTGCCGGCGATCGCCGTCAGGCCGTCGCGATCGAAGACCCCGCCATGGGGGGCGGGTGCGACGACGTCGTAGACGACGTCGGGCGCGAGCCGGGCCATCGCATCGGCAAATCGGCCGTTCGACCCAGCCTCGAAAAAACCGAGCGCGACATCCTTTGGTGATTGCACCGTCATAGACCTTCTCCCTTTTCGCCTATTTTTCCGCGTCTCGTCAGACCGCCTGGCCGTGGGCCAAGTCCGCACGTCTTCTCCGACGCGAGCTCAATTCTGAAGGTATCCAGCAGCCTGGCGCCATCGGCGATTGGCCGAATGTAAACGAGACCGGCCGGCCAGAGGTGGGGGCGATCTGGCGCAGCATCTCAAATTGGTCTTCCTTGGAGATGTCGCTGTTGCCGAGCAGTTGGAACACGCCTGAACCGGCTTCGCGCAGGCCCTGTGCCAGGGCCAATACCTCGCGCGCGGCGGTTCGGGTCGAGGGCGCGGAGCGCCCGTCGCGAAAGCGATGGACCTTGTTGAGCGAGGTGGACACGCCGATGGCGCCTTGGCCCCCACGGCCTGTGCGGTTATCCGCGTCATATCGGCCAGCTCGGCATCGGTAGGAGCTTCCAGATCGGCTCCGCGTTGGCCCATGACATAGACGCGCAAGGGTGAATGCGGGAGCTGCGCGGCAAAATCGACGTCGGCGTGCCGTTCTTCAATGGCATCCAGATATTCCGGAAAGGTCTCCCAGTTGAAGGGAACGCCCGCGGCCATGACCACCTCGGGGATGTCTTCGACACCCTCCATGAGTTTGATCGCCATATCCCGCTGATGATCGCGCACCGGCGCGAAACCGACTCCGCAGTTTCCCATGACCACGGTCGTGACACCGTGGTTCGACGACGGCATCAACCGATTTTCCCAGGTGATCTGACCATCGTATTGGGTGTGGACATCGACGAAGCCGGGCGTCACCAAATGTCCGGCGGCGTCGATCTCCTCGCGACCGCGGCCGGCGAGCTTGCCGACTGCGGCGATGCGGCCGTCTTTGATCGCGACATCGGCGTCAAATGGATCTGCGCCGCTGCCGTCGAAAATAGTGCCATCCCTGACGACGAGGGCATATTCTCCCAGCATCATTGTATCTCCGATTACGGTGCTTGCTCGGCCACGATTGAGCTGCTGGTGCGATGTTGCGCGCCGTTAGGTCACCGATCTTCCTGCTCCGCCGAGGTCAGTTCGAAGGTCTGACTGTGCGCGTGTCCTGGCCCGAACGCAGGACCTTGCCTGGCAGCGCCTGCGTGTGGCGGCCATGGGTGACGATCGGCTCGCCGTTGACGAGAACATGCTCGACGCCGATCGCGTCGCAGAATAGCCGCCCTTCGCCCGCCGGCAGGTCGCTGCGGGTATGCAGCGGGCCGCAGGCAATCGTGACCGGATCGAACATGACGATGTCGGCAAAATAGCCTGGCGTCAGCCGGCCGCGCTCGCGCAGACCGAAGGTGCGTGCAGGCAGGTCGGTCATCCGGTGCACAGCCTCTTCCAGTCCCAAAAGGCCGCGCTCGCGCACACCGAGCGAAAGAACCTGCGTCGAGAAGGCGAAGGTATCGATCATGTCGAGGTGTGCGCCGGCATCAGAGGCGCCGATGATTGTACGATCGTCACGCCATGCCCTGCCGCGCATTTGCCAGCTTTCATGGTCTGCCCCGGATTGCGGCGGCATCAGCCGTGTCTTGAGATCCTCGGAAATTGCCAGATCCAGCAACGTGTCGAGTGGTGCCTTGTTGAGACGCGAGGCGAGGGCGCCGATCGTCATGCCCTCGAGGTCCTTGTTCTCCTGCCGGGTCGCCTCGACGATCGTCCAGGCGCTCCAGTCGGCGAGTAGTGCGAAGGGACCGGGTGCGGCGCGCGCCGAGCGGTTGAGTTCGCGGCGAACCTCGGGATCGGACAGTTGCTTGATCCGTTCGGGGATCGGAAGTGCCATGACCTCCCCCCAACCGTGGAATGCGTCAATCACCATCCCTGCCTCGAAGTTGAGCACAAGGCCGATTGGCTGGGGTGCGGTGAGCGCTATGACCTTTGCACCCCGCTCGGCTGCGTAGTCACTCGCGGCGAGCTGGTTGTCGTATTCGGCGCGGTAGCGGGAATCGGGAGAAAGCACATTCCAGTTCAGCGGGCGGTCGGCCGCCAGAGACATTTCGGTCATGCGCTCGACATTGCGTGGGCTGAACGAGGTGCCGGTGTCGGACACCATTTCCAGCCAGGTGCCTTCGTACCCCTTGACGACCGCGGCGAGCGCCATCAGTTCCGCATCACTGGCGTAGCGCGAGGGCACCGGCTTGCCTTCCGCATCGTTGTGGGTGCGTGACAGCGTAGTCGAGAAGCCGAGGCCGCCCGCCTCGAGCGATACCGCCAGGAGCCGGCACATCTGTTCAATTTCAGCCTCGCTTGCTTCTTCGCCGATTGCGCGGTCGCCCATAACCGCACGCCGCAGCGCCGAATGCCCGACCAGAAACCCCGCGTTGATGCCCAGTCGGCCCTCGATCGACCCGAGATATTCGGCGAAGCTGGTCCAAGACCATGGCACGCCGGCCTCGAGGCTCTCGATCGGCATGCCTTCGACGCGCGCGAGCATGCGCATGATGTAGGCAGCATCCTCCGGTTTGCCGCTCAGAGGCGCTATGCTGAAGCCGCAATTGCCGCCGAAGATGCTGGTGACGCCGTGGTTGCTTGATGGCGACAGTTTGGGATCCCAAAAAACCTGCGCATCGTAGTGCGTGTGAACGTCGACGAACCCGGGTGCCACCGCGAGACCGGATGCGTCGATCTCCCGCTCGCCCGGGCCGACAGCCTTATCGATGGCAACGATGCGCCCGTCGTGGATCGCGACATCGGCACCGAAGGCGGGTCCGCCGCTGCCGTCGATCACATTGCCGCCGCGGATAACCAAGTCATGCCGGCCGTTCATGTTTTCATCCTTTCGTTGTCTCAGCGGGCCGCGCTCGGGCCAGCTGTCGTCATTCGAACCCGCGCTATTGAAAACCCAGAGGCACAACGATCGCGTTTGGTCCTTCTGAAGAAGTGGCCCACGCGGCCTCGACCGCGGCGCGCACATCGTCATCAGGAGATAGTGTGCGGCAAGCTATACCAAATCCTTCGATAATGCCGCCCACGCTCGATCCCACCGAGCGGAGGTCGCTGCCGCTGTAAGCAGGCTGGGCGAAAGGCGCCTTGTTGCCAAGCCGCGCCATGTAGGCCCGTTCGAAGAAACGGGTGGAACCGTACCCGCCGTTGTCCAGCACGACGATAGTGATCGGCAGATTGCTCTGGCGGATGGACCACAGGCCCAGCGCGCCGAAGCGCAACGAGCCGTCGCCGATGATCAGTGTGACTGGCTCGCCGGAGGCGAGTGCGATCCCGGCTGCGGCGCCTGTGCCCCAGCCGAGCGCCGCGCCGGTGGTGGACACATAGCGACGTCCGTCCGTGGAGCGCAGGAGGCGCATGGTCGCCAATGCGCCCATGACGGATTCATCGACCACCCAACCCCTGTCGAGCGCGTCATGCAAGCCGGCGAGGGCCGGGGCATATTGTGCCAGGAACGTCTCCTGCATCTCAGGCAGCGAAGCAGCCTTCAGTCGTGCGAGTCGTTCGCGCCGTGCCGCGAGGCGCTCGGCAGGGATCGGAAGCGCAGCGAGCGCCTGCTCCAGCGCTGCTGCCGCGCTGCCGGGATCGACCGCGAGGCTGCGGTCGGCCGTGACCGTTTCCTCCAGCTTCGCCGGATCGTTGTTGATGTGCACGATGTGCCGCGCAGCGGGGAACCAGCCGCCGCGTGGATGCGCCTCGCATATGGCGCGAGTCCCGATCATCAACACGACGTCGGCTTCTCGCTCGGCCTCGGCTCCGTGCGCGCCGATGTTGCCCAGGCTGTGGCTGTGGCCGGGAGCAATACCGAGGCGATCGTTGAAACCGAACTCGTAGGTCACCGGAATTTCGTATGCTTGCGCGATCCGCTCGATTGCCTCCGATCCGCCGAAGCGACGAAGTTGGCCGCCCACCACGATCAAAGGCCTGTCCGCCTCGGCCAGAGCGGCAGCTATGTCCGACATATCCGGCCGGTTGGCGAGCGAACGGTCGGAGATGCGCAGCGGCTTGCCGGGGCACTCCTGCTCGAGCACGTCTTCGGGCATGGAGAGGACGGCGGGGCCGGGCAGGGGGCCGGTGGAGGCCCGGCGCGCCGCTTCCATCCATTCGCGCACCGACATCCCCGGCGACAGTTCGTGCGCCAAGCGCGTGTAGGGCCGCACGAGATTGACGACGTCGCCTTCGCCGATTGTCCAGCCTGGCGTGCGGAAGTACGAGGCTTGCTGCGACGAAATGACCGTCAACGGGCTCTCGTCCTTCCACGCGTTGTAGAGGTTGGCGAGGCCGTTCGCCACCCCCTGGAGCATGTAGAGCATGGTGACAGCCCCGCCCGTCACTCGAGAATAGCCATCGGCCATTGCGACTGCCACGGATTCGTGGATCGCGGGCACGTATGCGACATCGCTGCCCTGCAGTTCGTAAAGGATCGAAACCATCGAGCTCCCGGGCAGGCCGAACACGTGCCGGTGGCCATGATCGACCAGGAATTGCACGACTTCTCGGGCGCCGCGCTCTTGGGTTTCAGCCTCTTCCATCCTCATTTTCCTTTTATGATTGCCCGTTTTCCTGGAAGGTACTGCGAACTGGCGGCTTGCGATGCGGTCGGGCCAAGCAGCCGGGGCGAACTCGAGTGCGAAGGGTGGATGATAAGCGCTCTTGCCGTCCAAGACTTTGCCGGAAGGTCATAGTGCCTGCAGTCTTTACCAGTTCTTCCATCACAGCCTTCTGTTCAGCGGACCGGTGACCACGCGGTTGGCGTCAGCAGTCGATTGCGCTGGCGCACGGGGGCGGGGCACCCGAGTGCGAAATCGAGCCACTCGGGGTCCTCCCACAAGGCCGCTCGCCGCTGGGCACGATCGTTAAGGTCGGCAAAGTCCCACCAACGGACGACCTCGTTGAGATCGTGACCGACCGCAGTACGAAAATAGCCAAGCAGATTGCCGAGAACGTGTGTGGCAATCACAACGCCTTCGCTTCGTAGATCGCCAGAAATCGCTCAATATCGGCAGGCGCGAAGGCATAGTTGCGCTCTTCCACGATCATGTCAGACTCCATCGCACACCGTCGGCGCCGTCGCTGAAATATCCAGTCGCTTGCTTGAATCCTCGCGCTTCAAACCTGTGATATCGGCGCAGACGGAGACCAAAGCGGTGTAGTAACGCGCTGCTGAACGCTCGCGGGCAAGTTTCGCTAGACGAGCAAGCCGGGCCGTTCGTCAGTATAGGCGCCCTCTGAAACGACCATTCTCCCATTGACGAAGACCCGGTCGATCCCAGCGGCGGTGTTCATGTAACGACCGGAGCCGTCGGGCAGATCGAAGCGTCGTTCCAACGGATTGTTCGCGATGCTGTCCGGATCGAAGACCACAAGGTCCGCAAACTTTCCGGGTGCGATCACGCCGCGATCCTTGAGCCGGAATTCGGTGGCCGGCACGCTGGTAAGCCGCATCACCGCCTGCTCCAGCGGCATGATCTTGCGTTCGCGCACCCAGTGCGAAAGCAAGTTGGTCGAATCGCCCGAGGTCGAGAATTGGTAGACATGTGCGCCGCCGTCCGAACCGCTGGCGGGACGCGTGTATGGATGCGTAAGAATCTCCGTCAGGCATTCCGGATCGGTGTGGCCGAACCCGCGTAAGGCGAAGACGGTCTGCAAATCGTCCTTCAGCGCGATGTCCAGCAGTGCGTCAAGAAAATCGACGCCCCATTCCTGCGCGATGTCAGAAACCAACCGGCCTTCCAGCGCACGGACGGGGTCCGACTGCGCTTCGAGCACTTCTGCCTTCATGAAGCGTGGCAGGTAACCGTTCTGCTCCAGAACGTCCTTCAGCGGCTGCCGCTTTGAAGGGTCGGAGAAATACGCGATCCGGTCCGGAATCGACAGGCTCATCACATCCTGCCAGACCGGCAGCATGAAGAACACGAAGAAGTTCGCGTTGAACTGGAGAAACTGGTCGAAAGGCTTTGATGTGGTCTGGAGCACGACATCGGCACCGGCGGCCTGCACCTCTTCGACCTTGCGCAGCAGGCGGCGATAGACCGGATCGGTCTTTGTCGGGGCAAAACAGCCCAGTGCCTCGACGTGGACACCGGTGGCAAGTGAGATGCGGGCCAGCTGCTCCACTTCGCTCTCGGGATCGGAGCCAGGCCCGAAGCAGAGATTGGTCTGCAGAACGCCCCGGCCTTCTTCGACCAGCACCCGGGCCAGCTCTGTGCGTTCGTGCTCGTCGGCCCACCGGCTGCCGATCGGCACGTTGTTCTCATCCGTGTCGAGAAACGACATGGACAGGCCCACCCCGCCCGCGCGCACCGCGCTTCTCAACAGTTCGCACATTCTGGCGAGTTCTTCGGCAGAGGCGGCGCGCTTCTGCGCGTCGGCGCCCATGACGAAATGCCGAAGCGGCGTATGCCCGACAAGTGGAGCAACATTTACCGCTAGGCCATCGCGAATGAGATCGAGGTAATCCTCAAACGTGGTCCAATTGAAATCGACGATCTCGGTATAATTTGCCAGCCGCAGGTCTTCCGCCTTGAGGAAGAGCGAGTGGATTACTGGCACCGTTTCTCCGCGCGCGGGTGCCAGAGTGAACGAGCAGGATCCAGTCACCACGGTTGTTGCGCCGTGCAGTGCGACCGGATCGATCTTTCTGTCCCACATGACCTGAGCGTCGTAATGCGTATGCGCGTCGATGAAGCCGGGCGCGAGCACCTTGCCGCCGAGATCGAGCACTTCTTCCTCGGCACCGGCGATGTCGACGCCGACAGCGGCGACCTGCGCGATTCTGTCGCCCTCGACCCTGACCGAGCCGGTGAAGGCAGGCGCACCGGTGCCATCGATTATTCTGGCATTGCTGAGGACGAAAGATTTCGGGGCCATTTCAATCTCTCCGGATAGACGTTCGCCACGAGCTTTGTGCGGCGGCTGAATATGACTATTAGTCATTTCTGTTCGCCCCTGCAAGCGCTCATGCCGGCCACGATGATACGTTTGAGGTGCCTCAGAGGAAGGCTGAAGCGGGGCGAGCGGCTGAAGCGCTGCTGCTCAGTGCCTCGGCCAGGTGAGGCACGTCGGCGAGTGCTCGCAGTACATCGTTAAGATGAGTGCAGCCCAATACACTGGGCAGGGTCTCACGAACCGAACTGCGAAAACCCGCCACAGGCAGTCGGGCCATGCGTTGCGCCTCTATCACTGCCGCCGGGCATTCAGGATGCGGCAGAATGCGGGCTTCCGGTTCGAACCAGGCCAGTTCGCCGCTGGCGCGGTCGATCGCGCCGGACAGCGCATATTCGTGGATCGCGATGCGGCCTTCTTGTGGGTGCATGGCGCTGTCCTGGAAAGCGCTGTCGACCGCGATGGCCCCTGGCTCCTCCAGCCACAGATCGATCCGCCGGGAGCGTCGGCTCTGGGGCCCGGAAGTTTCAGTGAAATCAGGCCATCCCGCGGGATCGAGCGGGTTGCGCAAGTCCGGGACCGTGGTAAAATTGTTGAGCAGCGTGAAGTCTCCGACGCGGCGGTCCGTGCTGGAACCGCTCGCAAGGCCGATGCACACGTCGACCTGGCGAACTTGTGTTGCTTCGATCTGTGGCAGCAGCAAGCGGAATGCGGCAGGGTCGGTTATTTCCTGCCATAGCAACTTGGCCCAGATGCATACCAAGCTGGCGCCGGAAAAATCGTCGAGCAATTGATAAAGCAGGTCACCTTCGCGATAGCCCATCTCCGCCTGCAGACGGTTCCCGCTGGACTTGCCGCCGCTGCCACCGCAGAGATTCGCGGCATTCGGGTCCGGTGGCGACACTTCGATTTCGAGGATCTCGCGCGCGCCGGAAACCCGCATGCGGAACTCCGCTTCGGCCAGCACGACCGGCGCTGGACGATCGGCGGGAGTCAGGAGGTCACGACCGCGCCCGACCATGAGCGCCGGTTGATCCAGCCCCTCGGGCCAACTGGTTTCGATCGTTGTCGTGCGGCGCACCGAGCCCGGCCGACGCAGCGGGGCAGGGCCGGCCGGGTTTCGGATCAATTCGGCGACGGCCATGCGTTCACGCGGCCTGGGGCGTGGTTGGAGGAAGGTCGTAGAACGATTTCTGCCATTTGCGCATGGCGGTGTAGGGCTTGATGTCCTGCTTGGCGTAGATGGGCCGGCTGACGAAGTTCTGAGTTCGCCAGATCAGGAGGTCTTCCTCGAGCGTATAGAGGAACTGCCGCTTGACGCGCTGGCGCAGGTGAGGCGGCATAATTTCGCCGGTGTCTCCCGCCTCTCGCGGGTACCAGATCGTGTAGTGGAAGTCCGTGGTCTGATCGTCGATCGGAGTTCCCGCGAAGATGAGACGGTAGTGGTAGGTGCCTTCGAACGCGCTGAAGGCAATGCCGACGCCGTGAGTGATATTGTGGAGAGTCAGAGCGACTTCACGCGTGGTGGGCGAGATGAAGCCGACCCGGGTGTGGAGTTCGGCATCCTTGATGTCCCATTCTTGCAGGATCGGGTCGATAGGCGCGCCATGGGTGTGACGGAAGTGCACCGAATCTACGGCGTTCTCCATGGCGAGCTGCGTATGCACGAACTCGGCGCCGAAGCGGGTGGTGCTGTTGCCGTAGGGGGGGTAATAATCGTCTTCAGAGCCCGCAACCTGCGGGAAGCTATCGAAGACATGGGGAAGTTCGGAGCGGGGCGGGGACCCGGTCGGGTCGTGCCAGACGAAGATGCAGCCGTGCTGCTCACGCACGAACCACTTGCGCAGGCGCATGCCGGTGGGCGTGTCCTGATACGGAATGCGCGCATTGGTCCCATCGGCATCCCATTGCCAGCCGTGGTACGGGCAGGCGATGCAGTCGCCCTTGACCTTACCGCCATGACCGAGGTGGGCGCCGAGGTGGGGGCAGTGCGCGTCAAGCACGGCGAGCACGCCGGCTTCGGTGCGGAAGGCGACGAGGTCGTGCCCGAAGTAGCGCAGAGGCTGAGCGGTGCCGGCCGGATACTCGTCGCTCCAGCCGATCTGGAACCAACCGACCGGCTTGTTGGAGAAAGGCAGCGAGAAAAGGTCCATGACGGAAGCTCCGCAAAAAGGGGGGGAGGCGTCAGCAACTGACGAATGATAATTTAACCTGCCAGGACGCATACTGTCAATCTCCCCTGAGTCCGTGCAGCTACCGTACCTGTGGAACGGCTGCCGGCTAACCGGCATCAAATGGCTTTTCTCCTCATGTCCCTGCCGTGGCCGTTCTCCAGGTTCGAGCTCCCGAAGTAACGTCGCATCGATAAAGCAACCCTTCAGCGGCTCCCGCCCAATATAGCCCCCCTCCGCTCTGGACAGACGCGAAACAATAGCTAATGGTGCGTCAACTTTTGTGAGGCAAGGGGGAGTACGAGTTTTGAGCATCGACCACGATCGGTTGATCAATTGGCCCATTCCCGAAGCAAGGCAGGATTACGCAGAAAAGGACACAATTCTCTACGCGCTTGCGGTGGGAGCTGGCAGTTGCGATCCCGCGGCGGACCTTGCAATGTTGTACGAACGCGGCCTCAAGGCATTGCCAACCATGGCTGTGACTTTAGCGACCGGCCCGATGTGGGTGGCCGATCCTAAAACCGGTATCGACGTCACGCGAATGCTTCATGGCGAGGAATCGCTGGTGGTTTACAATCCGCTGCCGGCCGCTGGCAGCGTCGTCGGACGCAGCCGAGTTGCCGCGATCTATGACAAGGGGGCCGACAAGGGTGCGGTCATGGTTCTCGAGCGCACATTGCATGACGAGGAAAGTAGCACGCTGCTGGCTACTTGCCGGACATCGGTGTTCCTGCGTGGCAATGGCGGTTTTGGTGGGACCGGGATCGGACAAGCACAGCCGCATCGGATCCCGGATCGGCCTGCGGACGCGTCCATCGATCTTCCGACCATGCCTCAGCAAGCCGCCATTTATCGCCTGACCGGCGATCGAAACCCGCTACATATTGATCCGGCCTATGCCGCCCGCGCGGGGTTCGAGGCGCCGATCCTTCATGGGCTATGCACGTTTGGAATCGCCGCACGGGGCGTGATAGCGCTTGCTGCCGACAACGATCCGACGGCGCTGCGGCGGCTGGACGTGCGGTTTGCCCGCCCAGTTTTCCCGAGCGACACCCTCCGGCTGGACCTTTGGCAAGAAACTGGCGGGCAGGTGGCCTTCCGCATCCTTTCACGGGAACGGGAACAAGTGGTCATTGACAATGGACGTGCCAATTTCGTGACATGAATTGTTTGCCGAGCCGCCGATCACAGGTGCCGGACGGGAGAACTGAGGATCCGATGAGAGAACAGATGACAGACCAGGGCGCGACGCCGGGCTACGCCACGTCGCAAACTCGTTGGAGCATGGTCGTACTCCTCTCGCTGGTCGGTGCAGTGTCGGTGGTCGATCGTAACGTCATTCTCGTGCTGGTGCCGGAGATCAAGGCGGATCTCGGCATTTCGGATTCGCAGTTCGGTTTGATGCAGGGCTTGGGTTTCGGCCTTGCCTACACTGGCTTCGGAGTTGTGACGGGGACGCTGGTTGACCGGGTGTCGCGAACTCGATTGTTGGCGGTCAGCATGATGTTTTGGTCTCTCGCCTCGGCTTTTTGCGGGATCGCACAAAATTTTGGTCAGATGCTGGCGGGCAGGCTTTCGGTGGGTGTCGGCGAATCGACCGCGGCTCCGGCCGCCCAGTCGATCATCACCGGCATATTCCCGCTAACCCGCGTGGCAGCCCCGATTTCGATCTATGTCGGGGTGGCTGCCCTCGCGACGGGGCTGGCAGTCGCGCTGGGCGGTGTGCTGCTCGATTGGCTCACACATCATCCGCTCGCCGTGTTGGGCGGCCTTGCGCCTTGGCGCCAAGTGCTCGTGCTATCGAGCCTCCCGGGCTTTGTGCTTGTAGTGGTGCTGATGTTCATGCCGGAACCGCCGCGGCGGGCGCGCGCACAGGTCGATGAGGGCAATAGTTGGCGTGCTTACTGGAAGTTCGTGACGCTGAATCCCGCGGCCGTGCTCGGGCTGTTGTTCGGCAACGCCTTCGGGTCCATGGCAAGCTACGCCGCGCTGGCCTGGGCACCCACATATGGGCGCCGCGTTCTCGCCATGTCTGCACAACATGTCGGTGAGGCGTTGGGTTTGATCATCGGCGTCGGTGCCGTGTTGACGACACTGCTGTTCGGGTTCGTTGTCGATCACCGTGTCCAGCGGGGCGACTTTGCTTTCGCGCAGAAGCTGATGATGGGCTTGCTGGCGCTGGCGCTGCCTGTTGCCATGTGGGCCTTCTTGCGGGACGATCCGACGTTCTTCTTTATCGCCATTGCTTGTCTTCAGTGCGGCGTTTCGTCCTGCGTGGGACCGGTAATTGCAGCCACCCACATGATCTCTCCCCGGCAGATGAGCGGTCGTACCGGCGCCGTTACCATGATCGTCACGAGTGTATTCGCCTATGGCGGAGGGTCGCTGATTGTCGGAATGTTGACCGATTACGTCTATCGCTCGCCGATGAAGCTTGGCCTATCGATTGCGACCACGATCTTGATCGCCGTGCCGCTGTCTTTTGGGTGCTTCCTAATGGCGCACAGGGCGTTCTTGCGGCGCGTCGCGCTGCTAGCCGACGGATCAGAAGGATTGGCGGGGAGACATTCACCCGGCGCGACCGCCCAGAAAGTCGCCATCGCCGCGCGCAGGGGATGACGCGGACCCTCAGCCTTCTCCGACCTTCGGGCGATCGACAGAATGAAACCAGGGCGCGGGGCATATAGACCATCTAGGTGCGATGCCGCCGCAACGCACCGACAATCAGGCGGTGATTCTGTGTGTGGTGAGAATCCCCTGTGCCAGCGTTTGAGCGGTTCAGGTCGCCGGCGGCTTGGCGCAAATGCACCGAGCCGCCGGCGCGCGAAGCTAATCGGCGACGAGGATCGAGACCACCCCGGCACCCCCCAAGCCGAAGTTGTGCTGGATGGCCACCCGCGCTCCTTCGACCTGACGTTCGCCAGCCGTGCCGCGCAAGTGCCACGTCAGCTCCGTAATCTGGGCGAGTCCGGTGGCGCCGAGCGGATGACCCTTGGACAGCAGCCCGCCGGACGGATTGGTCACGATCTTGCCGCCGTAGGTGTTGGCGCCCTCCGCAACAAACTTCGTCGCCTCACCTTCGCCACATAATCCCAGCGCCTCGTAGCAGATCACCTCGTTGGTCGAGAAGCAGTCATGGAGCTCGACCACCTGTGCGTCCTGCGGCCCCAAGCCCGCTTCTTCATAAGCAGCGGCGGCCGCGCGACGGGTCATCTGCGAACCGACGGCGTTGACCATGTTGGTGTCGCCAAAGCTCGACGACAGGTCGGTCACCATCGACTGGCCTGCAATGCGGACCGTGCCGCCGAGCCCCTTTTCCCGGGCATAGCGATCCGACACCAGCACGACAGCTGCCGCGCCGCAGGTCGGCGGGCAGGCCATCAGCCGGGTCAGCGGTCCGTAAAGCGGGGGTGACTGCATCACTTCCTCGAGCGTGAGGGGCGTGGTGAACAAAGCGTAGGGATTACGCCCAGCGTGCGCGCGCGCTTTGACCGAGACCTGCGCGAACAGTTCCGCCGAGGCACGGTATTTGTCCAGATAGTCACGGCCGGCTCCGCCAAAGTAGAGCGCGGCCTGCGGCACCTTGTCATCCCACCCCTGGATGCCGCGCACCGTTTCATCGAGCATCGCGGTGGTCGGTTCGCGGGTGGTGTCGCTGGCCAAGGCACCGGCAGTCATCTGCTCAAAGCCGAGCGCGAGGACGACGTCATGCATCCCGCTCTGGATCGCCTGGCGTGCCAGAAACAACGCGGTCGACCCACTGGCACAGGCGTTGTTGACATTGATAACCGGAATGCCAGTCAACCCGATCCGGTACAGCGCCGCCTGGCCCGAACAGGTGTCGCCCATGACGAAACCGGCATAGGCCTGTTGGACGGCGGCATAGTCAATCCCGGCGTCGGCAAGGGCAAGCCGCGCCGCTTCGGCGCCCATTGCACCATAACTTTCGCTTTGGCTCGGTTTGACGAATTTCAGCATGCCGACGCCGGCGATCAGGGCAGTATTGGTCAAGTGGGCTCTCCTGCAGGAAAGAATGTTGAGCTTAGTCGCGCACCAGCAACATGGCTGAGGAGATGTTGCCGCCGCCGTTGGCCACTGCGGCCACTGCCGGATCGCCGGCGACCTGGCGAACCCCGGACACGCCGCGTAACTGCTCGACCGCTTCATATACGAGGCCGAGTCCGTGGGTACGGCCGGCGGAAAGCTGGCCGCCATTGGTGTTGAGCGGCAGTTGGCCGTCACGGGCGATACGAGTGCCGCCGGCGATGAAATCCATGCCTTCTCCGCGCCCGCAGAAGCCCAGTGCTTCGAGCCAGAGCACGGTGAGGAAGCTGAAGCCGTCATAAAGTTCGGCAATGTCGACGTCGGCAGGCTTGAGATCGGTGCGCGACCACATCCGGGTCGCCGCGGCCTCGTTTATGAATCGCGTGGGATCGGCCTGCTGATCCCAGCTGTCGCGACCGATCAGGGGCCCGCTGATCGCCTCGATCCGGATCGGTTTCGCCTTGAGGTCGCGCGCCGTGTCGCGGTGCGATACGATCAGCGCGGTTGCGCCGTCGATGGGAACGTCGCAGTCGTAGAGGCACAAGGGCGTCGAAATCAGCCGTGCCGCCATATAGTCGTCTAACGTCAACGGCGTCCGGTAGACCGCCTTGGGATTGAGTTCGGCGTTGGCGCGGGCGTTGAGCGCGATTGGTGCGAGATCGGCGCGAGTCTTGCCGAACTCGTGCATATAGCGTTGCGCGATGATCCCGATCCAGTTCGAGGCGGACACCGAGCCGAACGGCACCTGCCACTGGAACAGCCCGCCCACCCTGGCATCACCGCGGGTGATCACGCTCGACCTTTCTCCCGAAACCATCGCGGTCGCCTCGGTCATCGTGCGGAAGCACACGACATGCCGCGCCTGGCCGGTGGCAATCGCCATCGCGGCATTGATCAGCTGCGAGAGCTGCGATGCTTCTGGTCCGGCGTTGTACCAGTTGAGCTCGAACCCGAAGGCCTCCTTGACATCGCCGATAGTGATCGGCGAAAATCCTGGCGCCTCCGCCATGTAGCCGGGCCAACTCGCTAGCCCATCTATGTCTCGAGGGGAAAGGCCGGCGTTGTCGAGCGCGGCAGAAATTGCGTCGGCCGAAAGCGAGAGGCCATCGCGGCCGAGGCGTCGACCGATCTTCGATTGGCCGATCCCCGAGATCACGGCCTGTTTTTCTCCTGGCTCGATCATGCCGCGCGCTCCTCGATCGGGACGAACTGCGGTATCCACACGTCCTCGCGCTGCTCAAATTCCACCGCGACCCTTTGGCCGATACGCGCTTCGCTCGCAGGATCGGCGAAGTTTGCGGTGAGACGCACACCTGGCGCATCGTCGAACTCGACGAGGATGATCGTATAGGGCACGACCATGCCGGGTAGCCAGGCCTGATGGTTGACCGTATAGCTTATGACCGTGGCGGTGCCTTCTACAGCGGTCGGCACCAGCGCATCCTCACCGCATTTCGGGCAGCGCACGGTTGGTGGATGACGCCACGCCCCGCAAGACTCGCACCTCTGGAAACGGAGCTTTCCGTCCTGTCCCGATTGCCAGAAAAACCGATTTATGTTGTCCAGCCTTGGCAGGGCCATCGTGACTTCGCTCATCCAGCTTTGCTCCCACCGCGCTTGCTGCCGGCAAGTCGCCGATGCTTTGCTGCGCCCGCTTAGCCCAGACCGCCACTATGATTCAACCCCAAAAACTGACAGACTAACATCTTTGCTGTTCTTTCACACCAGCATGTCTTGGAGATGATGACAGGACGTTTTATCCCTTTGCGCATCGGCTGAGCGGAGGCGCTAACGGGCGGCAGTGGGTGCCGAACCAGATGAAATTTTCAATCATCAGTACGGTAGTTTTGGCGGCTACGGAAGATATCAGCGGTGCTACTCTAAGCTTCCGAACAATCCCTGAGTCGGTCAGGCTCCCAGCAGGAACCAATCCGCGTGCGATGGATTGCGCGGTCAGTCCGTGCCTCGCACCGTGCTGGCTACGAGCTCGGCGAAAGCGGCAAACAACCGGTCGTAATCAAGCTCTTCCGCGATAACCTTGGGATTTGACGCGGAGAAGCGCTCCAACGCAGAAGTCAGAGTCACGGCACGGCACCGCGAATCCATGAACGAGATAGTCCGCCCCCGCGCCTTTGCCCCTTCGCGAATCTTGTCGCCAAGGTGAGCGACGATCGGCCTAAGGGTGGCACGCCACAGTTGATCGAAGCGTGGGTTGCCGAGGTCGGCCTCGAGGTTACGGTACATCAGCACTTCGCGATTTTTGGACCAGATGCTGTTGAACGCCTGCACGAACTCGAGCGCATCTTTCTCCGGGTTTTCAAGGTCCCATGGCCGGTCAATAATAGGAATTACAGATTGGAACTGGTCGCCAATTTCAGCACTCATCTGATATATTAGATCACTAACGTCATTGAAGTACATGTAAAAACTTGCCGACGAAATTTTCGCGCGCCTGGCGATCGCAACAGCAGTGATCTCCGTCGGAGAAGTGGTTCGCAGCAGGTCGCGCGCCGTGTCGGTTATGAGCTTTCGCGTGCGCCGCCCTTTGCCGCCCAACTTTTGCGATTGGCGGTTTATCTCCTCTCTGCTTTCCGAGGTCGATTTCCTTGAGACAGTTTGCCCTTTGGGCACCGGCTTGGCATGCCGATTCGTCTTCTTTCCAGCACCTGCGGTCACGTGCCCGGACCGGGTTTTCTCGATGCCACTTGTCATGCAAATACTCACTTAAAGAATTTGTTCCGAAATATGACCCGATCGCAGGTGGGTATACGCTAGCTCATGCCCCTGCAGGGAACAAGGTGTCAACTGGTGGTCAGTTCCGCACAGATGCCGCCGGCCCTTATGTGAATCGCACGGACAAAGGCCGCGAAAACATTGGCCTGTGCCCTCGCTTGGATGTTCCGCTGATCTTGACGGACGAGGCGCCGGCGAAGTGCCGAATGTTGTCAGGCCCCCGACTCGTTTAACCTACGTTCGGAAGTGGTTGAATAGTTCGGCGAAGGCGCCCGCTCAGTCCCGCGTCCCCGTGTCGCAAGTGCTGCCCTGTCGACCGGGCAACGGGGAAGAGCCGTTCGGCCACGATTGACGCATCGACGATAACGTGAATATATAAACTGATGAAAAGCCAGTTCTGGCTGGCGGCGCGGCGCAACCGATTTCACACGGAGTTACCCATGCAGTACGAGCAGATCAGCTACGAAGTCGTCGGCCAGGTTGCCCGGCTTTACCACAACCGCCCGGACAAGGGGAATGCTCAGTCCACCCAGCTCCTTGCCGAGATGGACGATGCGCTCGCGATCGCCAAGGCGGATGACCACGTGCGCGTGTTGATCCTGGGAGCCAACGGCAAGCATTTCTCCGCCGGGCACGACCTCGTCGACGGCTACGCAAAGCGGGGTAAATTTGCCCCTGAGGAGCATTGGGTCTGGGAACAGGAGCATTTCTACGGCAACGCCATGCGCATCCGGGATTTTCCGAAGCCCACGATTGCACAAGTCCAGGGGGCCTGCATCGCCGCTGGCTTCATGGTCGCCAACAGTTGCGACCTTCTCGTCGCTGCGGATGATGCGCATTTTTCCGACCCGGTGTTGCACTCGATGGGCGCTGCTTCGGTCGAGGCGCTCGTGCACCCGTGGGTGCTTGGCCTGCGCAAGGCAAAGGAGCTGTTGTTCACGGGCGAGCGGATCAGCGCGCAGGAAGCCAAGGAATGGGGCATGGCCAACCACGTCGTGCCGCGCGCCGAACTGGAGGAATTCACCCTTTCGCTCGCCAACCGCATCGCTGCGGCGCCGCCCTACGGCATCAAGATGCTCAAGCGATCACTAAATCGGGTCGCTGACATCCAAGGCTACACCTCCTCGCTCAACGCGCACTTCGATACGCACATCGTCAGCCAGTCATCGAAAGAATTTCTCGAGATCATCGAGCGCGGCGTCGAAAAGTCAGTCCAGCACGCCAAGTCGAAAGTGTCATCCTAATCCGGAGGGTCGCTCCGGCATCAAATTCAGCACAGCCTGCCTAAAGGAGCCTCCGCGCCGAGCCTGCCGGAGGCGGAGCGCTGCGCGCGCTCTGCAGGTACGGCTGCGACTGTCGTTGAAGCGGCAATTTGACTGCATTTTCAAAATCTTTGACTGGCTGACCTGTCTAGGTTGACAGAGGGTCGGTTTAAATAATAGACGGACCGTCAGTTATCCGGCGATACCGGAGTGCGTTCGGAGAGGAGTTGAGATGAAGGTCATTCGATCGGCGCTTTTGCGTAGCAGCGTAACGGCGTTGAGTGCGTTCGCGGCTGTGCCTGGTGTGGCCTGGGCGTCGGATCCGGCTCCTGCGGCAGGCGATTCCGCCATGAGCGATAGTGCTTCCGGGAACGACATCGTCGTGACCGCCCGTCGCCGCGCAGAAAGCCAGCAGAACGTCCCTATCGCCGTCACGGCCTTCTCGGGCGAGGCGCTCCAACGCAGCTCCATCCGGGACATGTACGATCTCCAGCGTGCCGTGCCGAGCCTTCAGGTATCAACCCAGTTCCGTAAGGATGCGCCGCTCTTCCAGATTCGCGGTCAGCGCACAAGCGATGCCCGCTCAACGCAGGACGGGCCGGTTGCGGTCTACTTCAACGACGTCGTCGTCACCCCATGGTTCGGACAGAATCTGAGCTTTTACGACCTTTCCTCGGTCCAGGTGCTGAAGGGTCCGCAAGGCACACTGTTCGGGCGCAACACCACCGGTGGCGCCGTGCTTGCCACGCCGGTCAAGCCGGGTGACGAACTCGAGGGTTATGCGACCGCCAGCTATGGCCGCTTCGACCGTCGGGTTCTCGAGGGCGCGGTGACGCTGCCGGCCAGCGATCTTCTCTCTATCCGCGTTTCCGGCAAGATCACCCGCCAGGGCGCGATGGGCCACGTTCTCTCCGGGCCGATCGCAGGTTATAAGTTGGGTACGGAAAAGTCCGAGAACGCGCGCATCTCCGCTGTCCTCCGCCCCACCGCGGACATCGAAAACTACACGGTCTTCTATTACGACAAGTTCAATTCGAATCTTTATCCGATGCAGACCGTTGCGATCGCCGGCACGGCGCTGCTCTACAATGGCGGTGCGCCGTTCAACCTGCCCAACGCCGTCCAGGACGTCGCGAACCTGAAGACAGTGGGCCGATATGACAGCTATCAGATCGATCCGAGCTTCGTGCGAACCCGCGCTCTGGGCATCAACAACACCACCACGTTCACCCTGGGCAAAAGCTCGCTCGGCGACATAACGTTGAAGAACATCGTCGGCTACCGCAATGTCTCTACGCGGTCGACATTCGATTTGGATGCGACGAGGGCGCGAATCCTCCAAGCATCCACCGCGGCCAAGCTGAAGCAGGTAACCGAGGAATTCCAGGTTCTCGGCTCCTCTTCGGCGGCCGATTGGGCGGTCGGCTTCAACTTTTACAAGCTGAGCGGCTTCGATGACTCGGTGTTGGCTGCCTTAGAAGGCTTGAATCCGGCTGCGCCCGGAACCACCAGCTTCGACGTCAAGAACAAGTCGTACTCGGTCTACGCTCAAAGCACGTTCCGTCTCGGCGCGCTGCTCAATACGGATGCGCTCGAGAAGTTCGCGCTGACTCTGGGTTTCCGTCAAAGCTGGGACAACCGCTTCGCGCGGTTCCGTCCGTACAATAACTTCGGACTTCCGAGCCAGACCTGTTCATTGCCAGCTGCGCTTGTCGATACCCCCGGGGGTTGTGCGCATGCTGTCAGCGCGAACTTCTCGGCGCCGACCTACGTGGCCACGCTCGACTACAAGCCGGTTTCCGGCGTCCTGCTCTATGTGACCCAGCGTCGTGGCTATCGCTCGGGCGGCTTCAACAGCGGGGCTTCGAGCAACGCGGCCCAGTTCGTCCCGTTCAAGCCCGAATTCGTCAACGACACCGAAATCGGCATCAAGGCCGACACCCGTCCTGGAGGCATGTTCCTGCGCACCAACCTTGCGGTTTATCGTTCGCAGTACAAAGGCATCCAGCGCCAGGCGAGCGCGCTCAATGGCGCTCAGGTCACGTCCATCATCAACAATGCCGCTTCGGCTTCGATCACGGGCCTCGAATTCGAGTACCTATTCCGGCCGGTTCCGAACTTCGAGCTGTCTGGCTACTGGAGTCACGTGGCTGCTCATTACAACGACTACGATGTCCGGGTATATGACCCGAGCGGAGCGCTCGTCGGCGGCAGGGACTACACCAAGAACAAATTCGCCTTCGTGCCGCGCGACACGATTTCGGTGTCCGCGCGATATACCATCCCCCTTGGCGAAAATGTCGGTGAGCTTGCGCTTCAGGGCAGCTATATATGGCAGACCTCGATGTGGTCGGACGAGCGTGTCCAGCCGACCGCGGTGCCCGCCTATCCCGCCAGTTACGGGCCACCGCATTTCATCCCGTCATACGACCTTGCCAACTTTCGAGTGGAGGTCAGCAACATTTCCGGCAAGAATCTGTCGGCGGCGGTTTACGTGAAGAATGCGTTCGACAAGAAGTATCAGGTCGGCAGCATCGGCGTCCTGGACTTGGTCGGCATTGCGCCGGCTCTGTGGGGCGACCCGCGGACCTGGGGTATGGAAGTCACCTATCGTTTCTGACCCAAGGATCGACGGCTGATTGCTTGGAGGGGAGTGCGCTGGCGGCGCGCTCCCCTTTGCTTGTGCGCCCGGCACAGTGCTGATGCTGGAAGCCTGAGCTGCAGGTCGCACCCTTTGGCCTGCTGTTCCTCGTTTGCAGCCGCCGCGGGAACCGGATCAAGCTCCTCATCTGGGAGTGCCGGTGACGAAGTGTCTGGACACCGGCGCGTTCCATTGGCTGCACTTTGCCCAAGGCTGAGATAGCCTTCGGACGCAAGTGCCTCCATTTTTCGACGCCAGATTCTTCCGCGCCCGTGCCATCGGGGCTTCCTGCTCTTTCAAGTCGCGATGATCGGTTCATCGCTGAACCGTCGCCCGATACATTCTATCCAGCTCCTTGTGATCCACTCGACGATCGGGCCGCCACAATTTGGGCTGCGCATCACCTTACGTTGGTGTGCTCGGGCATCACGTTGCCGGTGTCGCCGGCAGGCAACGAAACCAGATCGTGCAGGATGCAGAGCGCTTATCATCCGCAGATGGCATGGAGAAAACCGCCGGTAGTGGCAGGCTGCGCAGATTGCCCCAGACGCCCTGCGGCGAGTCCCGTCGCGCAGGCGACGGTTGACCAAAATTTTGAAATCTTCCGCTGGCCGATCATTGTAGTTGACATATGGTCAGTTTCGCTAATAAACATAAAAGGATGTCAGTTAATGCGGCGATATAAGACCGCTGGGGAGGGTGGAGGATGAACGTCATTCGATCGGCATTTTTGCATACCAGCGTAGCGGCGCTGGGTGCCTTTGCGGCCCTGCCTGGTGCGGCGTGGGCGGCTGATTCTGCTCCTACGGCCGGCGATTCCGCCACGAGCGACAGCGCTTCGGGTAACGACATCGTCGTAACCGCTCGGCGCCGCGCAGAAAGCCAGCAGGACGTGCCCATCGCGGTCACGGCCATCTCGGGCGAGGCGCTGCAACGCAGTTCTATCCGCGACATGTTCGATCTTCAGCGGGTTGTGCCGAGCCTTCAGGTGTCGGCCGGGTATCGGAAGGAGGCGCCGATCTTCCAAATCCGCGGTCAGCGGACCAATGATCAGCGCGCAACGCAGGACGGTCCCGTAGCGGTCTACTTCAATGACGTTGTTGTTACCCCCTGGTATGGGCAGAATCTCAGCTTCTATGATCTTTCGTCGGTTCAGGTGCTGAAAGGCCCGCAAGGCACGCTGTTCGGCCGCAACACCACCGGTGGCGCCGTATTGGCTGCGCCGGTCAAGCCGGGCGACACGATCGAAGGTTATACGACCGCCAGCTACGGACGGTTCAACCGCCGTGCGATCGAGGGCGCCGTGACCCTGCCGGTCAGTGATCTTCTCTCGATCCGCGTTTCGGGCAAGATAACACGCCAGGGAGCAATGGGCCACGTTCTGGCCGGGCCGATTGCCGGTTACGGCTTGGGCACGGAGAAGTCTGACAACATCCGTGTCTCGGCGGTCCTTCGTCCGACTTCAGACATTGAGAACTACACAGTATTCTACTACGATAAATTCTATTCACACCGTAATCCCGTACAGACGATTGCGCTGGCCGGCTCGGCGCTGCTCTATAACGGGGCCGCCCCTCGCTTCCTGCCAGACGCTGTGTCGGACGTCGCCAACCTTAAAAAGGCAGGTCGGTTCGACAGCTACCAGATCGATCCGAGTTACGTGCGGCTTCGCGCGGTCGGGGTCAACAACACCACTACGTTCACTCTGGGCGAGAGCTCGCTCGGCGATATCACGCTCAAGAACATCCTGGGCTACCGCGATGTTAAGGTGCAGGCCGAGAACGAACTGGACGGGACTAGGGCGCGGATCCTTGAATCGACTGCAAACGTCGGACTGAAGCAGTACACCGAGGAATTCCAGGTCCTCGGCTCCTCGTCGGCAGCTGAATGGGCTCTTGGCTTCAATTTCTATCAACTGAAGGGCTATGACGACTCGTTGACAACGGCGCTCGAGGGCCTGAACCCGGCTGCACCAGGGACAACTAGCTTCGACGTCAACAACAAGTCGTATTCCGTCTACGCACAAAGTACCTTCCATCTCGGAGCGCTGCTCAACACGGAATCGCTCGAAAAATTCTCGTTGACGCTCGGTTTCCGTGAAAGCTGGGACGAACGCTTCGCGAGGTTCCGTCCCTACAGCAACTTCGGACTTCCCAATCAGTCCTGTTCGCTGCCGGCCTCGCTGATGGACACGCCAGGTATCTGTGCCCATGCGGTCAGCGCCAGCTTCTCTGCGCCGACCTATGTCGCTACGCTCGACTACAAGCCAGCGCCGGGTATCCTGCTCTATGCAACTCAGCGTCGCGGCTACCGCTCGGGCGGCTTCAACAGCGGTGCTTCGAGCGCCGCAGCCCAGTTTGTGCCGTTCAAGCCCGAATTGGTCGATGACACCGAAGTGGGCATCAAGGCGGATACCCATCCGGCCGGCACGTTCTTGCGCACTAATCTTGCGGTTTATCGTTCACGGTACAAGGACATCCAGCGCAATTCGAGCGTTCTGACCTCTACAGGCCAGGTCACGTCGACCATCACCAACGCCGCCTCGGCTTCGATCACGGGCCTCGAATTCGAAGCCCTGTTTCGGCCGATCCCGAACCTGGAGCTTTCGGGCTTCTGGAACCACGTGGCAGCCCACTATAATGACTATGACACCCGCGTATTTAACTCGAGCGGAGCGCTCGTCGGCGGCAAAGACTTCACAGAGAATAAGTTCTCCTGGGTGCCGCGCAACACGATTTCCGGGACGGTGCGGTATTCGATTCCGCTCGGTGAAAACGTGGGCGATCTTGCTCTTCAGGGCAACTATGTATGGCAGTCGTCGATTTGGTCGGACGAGCGCGTCCAGCCGTTTGCGGTGCCCGCCTATCCCGTCAGTATGACCGCGCCGACGTTCGTCCCGTCGTATGGCCTCGCCAACTTCCGGGTCGAACTCAGCAACATTGCCGGCAAAAACCTGACAGCGGCGGCTTACTTGAAGAACGCATTCGACAAAAAGTACGCAGTCGGTGCCATTGCCATCATCGATTCACTTGGAATTCAGCCGGTTCTGTGGGGCGACCCGCGGACCTGGGGCATGGAAGTCACCTATCGCTTCTGACCCGGTGGCGAGGGCTGATTACTTGAATAGCAGTGCGCCGGAGGCGGGCACTTTGGGGGGAGAAGCTAAATGACGGACTCGAATAAAAAGAGCGTTTGGGCATTGATGGTGGCCGTGAGCGTCGTTGCCCTGGGGTGCGCGACTGCAGCCCAGGCGCAAACCGCGCCGGCCGAGGGTGTGGGGCTGCAAGAAATCGTGGTGACCGCCCGCAAGGTTCAGGAGCGGGCGCAGGACGTGCCGATCACCATCGCGGCCCAGACCGGCGAACAGCTCACACAGAGCGCGATCCGCTCGGTGGGCGATTTGAGCGCGATCACGCCCGGGCTTCAGACCATGCGGACCACCGTCAGTGGAGGCGGGGGGATGTTCGTCCTGCGCGGCTTCACCCAGTCCGACGACATCCTGGGTGTCGATCAGCCGGTCACCGTCTATATCGACAACGTCTTCAACGAAGGCGCGAGCGGGGTCGTCGGGACCAAGCTCTATGATATCGACCGGGTGGAAGTGCTGAAGGGTCCGCAGGGCACCCTCTTCGGCCGTAACGCCACCGGCGGCGCGGTGCAGATCTACACCAAGTCGCCGACCGACCACTTCGAAGCCGAGGTCCTGGGTGGCCTCAGCGACCACCCCGAGGGTGGTGCCCGGCTCGCCGGCTTCGTCAACATGCCGCTGGGTGAGACGGCGGCGCTGCGCATCACGGCCGAATACAACAAAGAAGGCGGCTACAGCCGGGTGATCCACACCACCGCCAGCGACAGCCTGCTGCCTCCACCGCCGGTTAACGGCGGCACCGGCCGCAACTACGCAGGCGGCAACAAGAGCTACATGGTCCGCGCCGGCCTGAAGCTGGAGCCGACTGACCGCCTGCACGTAATGCTGCGCGCTAGCTACAATCGTCTCCAGGCCGAAGCGCTCCCGCTAAAAGTCTTGGCCTTTACGCCGGGAGGCCCGGCCCACCTCGAGGCTACCCTGGACCTGCAGGGCAAGACGCTGGCCGAGGGCGGCATGCTGAATGCCACCACGCTTGCCGCCGGCGCCGCGGCGCTGAACGACGTAATCAACGCGCCTGACTATCAGATGACGCTTAATGGCGCAAGCAGCGGCCAGACCGTGACGGCCTATCGCGCTTCGGGTGAAATCACATACGAGTTGAGCGACGAGGTTTCGATGAAGTCGATCACCGGCTGGCGACACCTGACAGCGGGACAGCAGTCAGATGTCGATGGCAGCCCGTTCACGATCCTGCCCACATTCAGCACCAAGCGAATGAACGAGTTCAGCCAGGAACTCCAGATCAACGCCAACCTGCTGGATAACCGCTTGAAGCTGGTCGGCGGCGGCTATTACTATCGCGCCACGGGCGAAGAGCTCTTCAAGAGTGCGACATTATACTTCCTGGCGGGCCGGACGACATCGACGAGCGCGCCGTCGATCAAGCGGAGCGCCCCCGCGGTGTTCGGCCAGGCGACCTTCGCCGTTTTGCCGAACCTGAACCTTACCGGCGGTCTGCGCTATACCTGGGATCGGCAGACGATGCGCCAGCAGGGCACCCGCTTCCAGAATTGGTTCAGCACGCCGGTGTTCTGCACTATCCCGGATCCGACACTGCCGTGTGACATCAGCCAGAAGGCGAAGAGTGCGGCGCTCTCCTGGCTGGGGTCGGTCGACTACAAGCCGGTCCGGGACGTGATGCTGTTCTTCAAGGTGGCGCGGGGCTTCAAGAGCGGCGGCAATCAGTCCCGCGTCAGCACCGATGCCGGATCAAACGTGCCTTACAAGCCCGAGTTCGTCACCGAGTATGAAGGCGGCATCAAGTCCGAGTGGTTCGACAACCGCCTGCGGATCAACGCGAGCTACTTCGTCGACGATTTCAGTGACGCGCAAAAGATGGTCACGGGATTTTTTGGCGGCGTCTTCAGCACCCCGATCCAGAACGTCGGCACGGCAAGGATCCAAGGCGCGGATGTGGAGAGTCAATTCGTTGTTAGCAAGAAACTGACAATCGGCGGCACCCTGGGCTATCTGAAAGGCGAATATAAAACCTATTTCGTTCAAGGCGTGGAGGTTGCCGGCGCCTTTCGCTTCCCCAGGTTGCCGAAGTGGACCTACACGCTGTGGGGCAACTACAAGCAGCCCACCGACTTCGGCTTCGTCAGCGCCAACCTGAACTGGCGCTGGGTGGGCAAGCAGACCATCGGCGAAGGCACCCGTGGGCCGGAAAGCCGGCCCGCAGGCATCCCGACGTCCGTGGTTGGTATCGGTTCGCCAGAAGTCCTCACGACCGAGCCCGGCCACGGTTTGTTGAACGGTCGCCTGGCGGTTCACCTGGACGCTGCGGATATGGAGGTCTCGCTCTGGGGCTCGAACATCCTGGACAAGAAGTACCTAGTATACAGGAACGACCTGGTGCCGGTGGGCTTTGGCTACGTCTACGGGCTTTTGGGAGCGCGCCGGGCCTACGGCATTGAAGTGTCCAAGCGATTCTGATCCGCGCGCGGCCCAGCCGTGATGAGTGCGCCAGTCGGGAAGAATTTTCCGCCTGGAGCACTCTAGGCGCCAGACGAGCCCCGGGCCTGCTCCTTGTCCCGCCGCATGTCGAAACCGCGTTGTGGTAGCATCGAGACGCCGTGCTTATCTGATCCGGTGGCGTTTTAGGACAAATGGAGGAAGCCTTGGATATCCATTACGACGTTCGACATACCAAGGAAGCCTTCGTCTGGGCCGAAAGGTTGGTGGGCGGCAAGCTCGTTGGCGCCAGGCAGCAGGGGCGTTGGCGACCCCAGCATTTCCTCGACATCCAAATGCCGTCGGAAGAGGTAAAGACGCTGTTGCTGCGCGGCTTCCGCGCGCCGGTCGGCGACCTCACCGAGGACGCATCCCGAGATCTCCTGAGGAAAGAGGCGGCGATTTGCAAAACCATGGGCGAATCCGGATGCGCCACCGCAAAGTTCTATGGCTATGAGCCGAACGGAGGATGGTTTCTCATGGAGACCCTCCGAGGCTCGCCGGACTTCGGCAACATTTCGGATCAGCGCGTCCGTGACAAGGTCTTCGGGGAATACATCGACGCTATCGTCCATCTTCACAAATTGGATTGGAAAACGCTGGATCTTCCAGATGGTTTGCCGATCTCAAAGAATTATGAACACAGCATTTCGATGATGCTGAACGTCTATCGTGCGCCATACGACAAGCTTGGCGACGAAGGGCCGCAGCCTACCGTAAAATTGGGCTTCTGGTTCGTCGAGAACCACAGGCCGAAGCCGGTGGAGTTCTTCTCGCTTTGCACAGGCGACATCGGATCCGGCCAGTTCATGTATGAGGGCGATAAGTTTACTGGGCTGATCGATCTCGAAATGACCTACGTCGGCGATCCCATGGAGGACATCGGCGCGACCCGGCTGCGGGACTTATGCTATCCGGTCCCTGGGTTAGCGGGTCATCTGCGACGCTGGGCCGAGGCCATGAACCGTGAATTGGATCGAGAGTCCGTCGGCTATTGGACGGTTCTGCACATGTTGCAGGGACCTCTGATGATTTATCCAATCTGGAGTCGGCCCAAGGACTTCGTCATGAGCCACGGCGAGTCATGTTTCAATCACTCGTTCTTGCCTCACTATTTCCGCGGAATGCATGAAGCGCTCGCGGAATATTACAATATAGAGCTTGAACCGCCGGAGAAGCCGGCACCACGCAGGGATATCTACTCCGTCTATACTGATTGGTTGACCGAGCAGTTCAAGACCTATTATCCCACCACGACTTCCGACGATGTTCGGGAATTCGACTATGCCTGCAGCGCCGCCTTGGCTGAGACCGTGGCGCTCACGCGGTCGATCGGGCCGCAGCTCACCAGCGCGAATATCCAGGACTTCGAAGCACTCCTCGGCAAGCCCGTGGCCTCGGAGGAGGAGGGACTTGCGGCGATCGAAGAGCGTATCGAGGAAGATCCGGAGCGCGATCTCGAAAAGACCATCATTACACTGCATCGCTACGAGAGTCGCCGCGAGTTCATCATCGAGCCGCTGCAGAAAGCGACAGGGGTCGCGAGCGGCTGGCCACTGCAGCGTATCCTTTGAAGCGCGTGAGAGTAACGGTGCTGCCACTCGGAGCGGCTGCCGCACAGTGCAAGGATTGACCAAACGGAAATAGGAGAGTGGCGTGCGCCTTGAAGATTGCGAGGAAATCCGGCAGCTTTATGCCCGCTATGCCTGGACGACTGATCACGGCCAGTGGGAGGCGCGAGCTGCCTGCTTCACGCCAGACGGCAGCGTTGAAGCGCCGGGGATCGACAAGGTCACAGGGCGCGACGCGCTCACCACGGCCAGCGCGGAGTACAGGGCAGCTCTAGGTACCGCCCAGACACGGCATGTCTGCACCAGCGTCCGCTTTGAATTGGACGGTGATCGCGGCGAGGGCGGCTGCTATTTTCAATATTATCTCACCCGAGACGGCGTCACCAGCCTAGAGGCGATAGGCGTCTATCACGACCGGCTTCGCAGGGTGGACGGGAGTTGGCTGTTCGAAAGCCGATCCATCGCGCTCGACGCGTTCCTTTAGGCGTGCATAGGGCGTGGAAGTCTCCCAGCGGTTCTGATTTGCGCGAGGGATATGCGGCCCCAACGCGGCTGCGGCATGATGAGGTGTGCTGCGGCGGGCGCCGCATTTGCAGTTCCGGTGACGAGTGTGTGCGTGGAGGGGCGTTAAAATGTCCGCCGTTGGCAGAACCGTCGATCCGGTCGCTCCGCGGTGATTATCTTGTTGGAGGGAGGATAGGTACAGTACGTGTTCAAGTTAATAGAACTGTTCAGATATAATCCCGATATTCCGATAGAAAAACAGGATGACCATTACCTAAACTACACCACGAACGTGCTGAATTTGCCTCTGCTCCGCAACATGTCCGGGCTCATGGCCTATCGCCAGGGTCGGATCGTCGAAGCCTACCGCAATGATTTTAACGACCCTCAAGCGATCCCGATCAGTCCTCCATATCATCGGTATGCCGAGCTCGTCTTCCGCGATCGCGCGGCACTTCTCGCCAACATGCAAAGCTCGGAGGAGCTTCACACCTACTACGCCGATCATGTCCATTTCATGGAGACCGACGTCCCCAGTAACCTTGTCAGCTACATTGCCGAGGAGAATGAGGTGGCGCTCTAGCCTGGGCCGGGCAGAGGAACCCGGCTGAATAGAACGAGGCTCAAGCTGGCTGGCGTGCCGGTAGGTTCGGCACGACGTTTAGCCCGGCCAATTCCTTGCCAGACCGTTAAGTTCGCGATCAGCATTCGGACCAGCAAATAGATCATTTGGAGGCTTAAAGATGCCCGACCCATGCGGTGAAGTTTTCCAGCTTGGCTATGTGTTCCGCGATATGGAGGGTGCGCTGGATCACTGGATAAGCACTCTCGGGGTCGGCCCATTTTTCAAGATGCGGGTCGAGAGCGAGACCGAGATCTACGGCACCCATATGATGCTGCGTTGCGACATCGCCCTCTCATACTGGAACGATTTTCAAATCGAGCTGATCTCGCCGCTGGACGACGCGCCCACGCATTATGGCCGGTTTCTTGGCAGCGGGCCGGGTGGTCTGCAGCATCTCGGCACATTGACGCCCGACTTCGCGCGCGACGAACATCGGTTGATGTCTAGCGGGAACGAGCGGTTGCTGCGCGCGGAATTCAACGGTTCCCAAATCGGCTATTACGGTACCGACCGCAACTTTCCCGGTACGATGATCGAGCTGGTCGAAAAAACAGATTTTTTCCTCGGTTTCAACCAGGCGATCCGGTCCGCCAGCGAAACATGGGACGGGCGGGAGCCTGTTCGTCCGATCGAAAGCCTTTTCGCGTCTTAGGCGGGGGACAACATGCGTCTGGAAGGCAAGAATGCAATCGTCACCGGGGCCGCTCGGGGTTTGGGCGCGAGCATCGCAGCTGATCTTGCTCGCGAAGGCGCTCGCGTCATGCTGTGCGACGTACTCGATGACCTCGGACGCGAAGTGGCTGCTTCTATCGGGGAGACAGCGGCGTTCCGACGGATGGACGTGACGCGCTCCGACGAATGGGCTGAGGCCGTTGCCGCTGCGGAAGCTGCGTTCGGTTCCGTCGATGTGTTGGTCAACAACGCCGCAATGGTCGAGTTTGCGACGTTCGATGAACTGACCGAGGAAGTCTTCAAGTCGGTCTTCGAGGTCAATGCAATAGGGACGTTCCTGGGCATGAAGACTGTCGTGCCCGCAATGCGCCGAGCTGGCGCAGGATCGATCGTGAATATTTCCTCGACCGCTGGAGTCCATTCTTCCGGTGGGCTGGCCTATACCGGATCGAAGTTCGCGGTCACGGGACTTACGAAAACCGCGGCCCACATGCTTGGGCCGGAAAAGATCCGGATCAACTCGGTTCATCCCGGCTGGATGAACACCCCGCAGACGCAAGTCGTGCCCCAGGATTGGGTGGCCAGCCTGCTTCCATTGCGCACGTTCATGGACACCAACGATGTCGCGAAGCTCGTATCCTTTCTCGCGTCGGACGACTCATCGATGGTTACCGGAAGTGAGTATGTGATAGATGCTGGGTCCTTGTTGATGGGCGCTCGCGATATCATCGCCCGAATGGCGGAGCATATGTAACGCGGCCAGTTCCCCGCAGGAAATACCGGCTTCTTCACTCAGAATGAAGGGCACAAACTAGACCGCGTCGGTCCGCCAGGTCACCACTCGATGACCAGGCGATCAATGGCATTGACGACACCGGGGTTGAACAGGGGGCTGGTGCCTGGCTTGATCCGGAATTCCGGAATGCGCGCGAACCATTGTTCGATGAATATGCGCATTTCGAGCCGGGCGAGGTTGGAGCCGGCGCAGCGATGCGTGCCGGTGCCGAACGCCGCGTGCGGCTTCTGTTCGCGATCGAAATCGATTTCAAGAGGCCGGTCTACGGCCCGTCCGTCGATGCCCACTGTGCCGGTGACCAGCGCGACCATGTCGCCTTTGCGCATCGGGGCGCCGTGGAACACGATGTCCGCACCGACCCGGCGCGGCGGGGAGGTGCCGCCGAGGTAGCGAAACAGTTCCTCCAGCGCTTCGGGAATATCTTCCGGGTTCTGGCGGATCCAGGCCTGCAGGTCCGGCCTCTCGGCAAGGATACGGAATATGTGTCCCAGCATATTCCTGACGGTATCGATCCCGCCAACGAACAGCAGATTTGCCATCGGCAGGACTTCCGTCTGGACGTCCAGTTTCCGGCCATCGAGTTCCATCGCCAGCAACTTGCTCATCCAGTCATCGGTCGGCGCTTGCTGGCGCTCACGCAACAGCCCCGCGAGCAAGTCAATAATGCGCAGCAGCGCTTCGTTGCGTTCCTCGTGCGTATCTCCGTTTTGGAACGCCTGGACCCAGTCGGCGAATTCGCGGTAGCGATCGAGCGGCAGGCCCATCTGCATCATGAAAATCTTGATCGGAAACGGCACCGAAACCGCTTCCACGAAATCGCATTCCCGCTTCGCTTCCAAGCCGTCGATCAGCTCGGTGGCAAAGGCACTGATCTTCCCTTCCATGTCTTTTACCGCACGGGGGCCAAGCAGCGGATTGATTAGCGCGCGATAGCGTTCATGCGAGGGCGGATCGAGCTGGATGGGAATGAACATGTCTTCTGCCGGACCGGGCTGCCCGCCAATGCCGGTATGTCCGGCATTGCTGAAACTCTGCCAGTCGCGAAACGCGTCGTGCACCGCCTTGCTGCCCATGACCACCCAGTGGCCGCCGTTGCGCGGCGTCCAGTAGACGTCAGGATAATCTTCAAGCAGCTCGGGATAACGAGCCTGCGCCTTTTCGCGCAGGCCAGCCTCGCCATAATAATCGAAATCTCGCACGAGCTCTATCGGAATGTGGTCCGGCACATCCAGCATCAGGTCAGCTGTGGAACTCATTTAAGCATCCTCGATTTATTTGTTCGCGAACAGGTTGACCCGAGATCAACAATATCCGTCCAGGGACCCTTTGGGACGGGATCACGTCGGGAGCGCGCCAAGGGCGCGGCTCCCGCTGCGCGTCAGACTGCAGTACCGACTGCGACGTCGGGCACCTTTTGATCCCAGGCCGCGGTTGCCGACCAGCGGAATTTCGGAACGACCATTGGCGGCAGCCGTAGCCCGCCGTCGACGATCATCACCTCACCGGTCATGTAGCTGGCCGCTTCGCTAAGCAGAAACACGAGCGGCGCGAAGGCTTCGGGGATCGCGGCCGGCCGCTGCAGGGCAATCTGGCTGATGGATTCGTCCATCACGCCGCTGCGATAAGCCGGCTCGGTGCGAGGTACGATGACAGCGCCCAGGCCCATGGCGTTGAGGCGAAGACCGTATTGCGCCCACTCGCGGGCAAGCGTCTTGATCAGCGCCTCGGCTCCGGCCCGTGCGGCGGAGGAATGTGCAATTCCCGGAGTCCCGTCGCGACAAAGCGCGCTGCTCACGATCGCTCCCACGCCGGGCAGCCCGGCAGCCACGAGCGGCTTTGCCCAGCGGCTGATCACATGGAACACACCCCAGAGCGCCGAGCGTGTCTGTTCATAAAAAATGTCGGGGGTAAGATCCAGCGCCGGCATGTAGTTCACGTCCACCGCCAAATTGGCGAAGGCTTGCACCGGCCCGCCATCGGCCTCGATCGCTGAGAACACCTGCTCCACGCTGTCCACGTCGGTGATGTCACCGGCCAGCGGAACGACCTTCCCGGGGCCGGTGACGAGCGATGCCGTCTCTTCCAGCGGCGCCTGGCGGCGGCCCATGCCGTAGACGGTGACGCCGAGATTGGCCATTTCGATCGCCAAACCACGGCCGATTCCACTTCCTGCACCTGTCACCAACGCGCGGTCGTGAGCGAGTTTTACCTGCCAGTTGTTCATGACATCTCCCATTGGCTGCTGCAACGCGGAGCCGGAATGGCCCGCCCCAACAAAACTGTCTTATCGTCTGTTTTGAGCTACCACAGCCTTGGCGCGACGCGCAATCCCGTGCGGCGGTTTTAAAAGTCCCCCTGCCGTTAGGGCCGAAACCCTATTGCGTGATGGAGGTGGGCGCGGCACAAACAGCAAAGATGATGGAGAGGCAGTTGTGGGCCTGCCCATAAAATGTCCGTGGAGATCCGATGCAATACGCGCGATACCGGAGCACCGGCCTCGAGCAGTTGGCATTTTCCCTGTGGAGCGGACGATGAGCGGTTCGATACCCGAAGATACCATCCGTGCTGGAATGTCGGAGACAGCAGACCGCGTGCTGGTGGTGACGATTGACACGCCGCCGGTAAATGCACTGGGCTTGGCGCATTTCCGTGAGCTGCGCGACCTATTCCTCAACCTTACCGAGCGCTTCCCCAAGGCGCGCAGCGTGGTGCTGACAGGGGCGGGCCGCGCGTTGTGCGCTGGCGCGGACGTCCGTGAGCTGTCCGCACGCACGACCGAGATACAAGTTGCCCGTTCGATCGTATCGCGCGGTTGCTTCGATGCAATTCGGCGATGCGCGGTTCCGGTCGTCGGCGGTGAATGGGGCGGCCGTCGGCGCCGGTGTCGTGATCGCATCCTGCTGCGATCTGCTGCTTGCATCGGAAACGGCCACTTTCAGCCTTCCGGAAATTCTTATCGGCTCGATGGGCGGAACCCGGCATACCAGGCGTCTCGTCCCCGACAAGATCATGCGCTACATGGCGTTCACCGGCCGCAAGTTTGATGCGCATTTCCTCCAGCAGCACGGCGGCATCAACGAAGTGCTGTCCGCCGAAGACCTCCTGCCGGCGGCGCTCGAACTCGCCGCCGAGATCGCGACGCGCAGTCCGTCCGGGGTCAGCTTGATGAAGGAATCGATCAACCTGACCGAAGACATGCCTGTCACCGAAGGTTACCGCGTGGAACAGCTGTTCACCACCCTGGCCTCCGGCATTCCCGATTCGGCCGAGGCCGGGCGTGCGTATCTGGAGAAACGGCAGCCGGTGTGGAGCGGCGACTGACGGACCGATCCGTCGAGACGACCCGGCAGCGCCGGCACGCTCCCTCACGCATTCCCTTTGCGGGAATACGTCAACTACCCTGGAAATTCCGGCTGCGCTTCAAAGGCGCGTGATTTCGAGTGAGATGGAACGTTTCACGACTCGGAAATTACCCAAAAACAGACCCCTGGAGTGCGATGACAGGCGGCGCGGCCTGAGATAATTCCATCGCCTTTCCCGGTTTTAGGCGCGCGGCAGGCCAAGCAGGCCTGCTAGATTGTTGCGTTGGATCGCCGAAGATCCTCCCCAGATCGGCAGCACGAGCACGTCGCGCACCAGACGCTCCATCTGGAACCCCTCGGCATAGCCATAGGCGCCAAGGATGCGTTGGCACGCAAGCACGATTTCGCATGCGGTTTCGGCCACGAAGAGCTTGGCCATAGACGTTTCGACGGCACTATCGCGATTTTCACTGATCGCTGACAGCGCGCGATCCAGCATCGCCCGGCAAGCCAGCAACTTCATCTTTGCATCGACCAGTGCGTGCCGGATCGATTGGTGGGCACAGATCGGCACGCCGAATTGCCGGCGGGTCTGGGCATAAGTCCAGGCCTCGTCTAGCGCGCTCCGGGCTATGCCGATGGCCATTGCGGGAACCTGGATTTTCTCCGCCTCGAGCGCCGGACCGACCAGCTGCTGCCAGCCCCGATCCCAGCAGGAAGGGCCGCCTAGCACATTCTCGACCGGCACCACCACGTCGTCGAATGTGACTTCGCATGTCTTGATGTCGCGCATTCCCATCGTTGCCATCGCGCGGGTCGTAATGCCGTCGGAGGTGGAGGGGATGAGCAGGATCGACAAGTTGTGCCGCCGGGCCTCGACCGGCCCTGTTCGCACGAGCGTGACGATGAAGTCGCAGATGTCCGCGTCGGAACACCACCGCTTGGTGCCGTTGACGACGACACTCCTTCTGCGGCGCTCCGTGCGCGTCTCGACCGATGCAAGATCGGACCCGACGTTTGGCTCGGACAGCCCGTAGGCGAACAGAAGCCGTCCGGCGTCAAGGTCCGGCAACAATCGTGCTTGCTGCTCGGCCGAACCGGTCGCCAGGAGGTTCATGCTGCCATATATCGCGTTCTGGATCAGAAGCGAGGCGAGGGCGGGACTGCGGCTGGACAGTTCCTCGATCGCGAGGGCGATCACCCGAGGGTCTGACCCCGTCCCCCCGAATTGGGTCGGAACGGCCGCCATGCACAGTCCGAGATCGGCGAGGTGGCGGATGTAGTCGCGGGGAATGTGATCGTCCCGATCCCACCGGGCCACGTTCTCAAGCGGGGCGATCCGGTCGAGCATGCGCCTGATGCTGCCTCTCAGCAGCTCACGACCCGCCTCGTCGAGACCGGCGGTGCTCATTGCCACAAGCCGCCGGCGCGGCTCCGCTGCAGCCCCGTCAACAAGCGAGTTCCACCGGTTCACCGTGCCTGGTCGCGATCTTGCGGACAACGGCATAGGCATCCTGGACCGCGTCACCAATGCGGCCACCTTTGACCGCATCGCCGATGGCATGGGCGGGGATCCCGAGCGCGCGCAGCTGCGGAACCAGATCGCCATTCGGCTCACGGCCCTGGGCGACGACGACTGCCGCCACCGTTTCGTAGCGGACCGTGCCATCCGCCGCGTGCAATTCGGCGGTGTTGCCCGAAACGGCTGCGAGTTCGGTCTCTGACAAAATCTCGATCAGGGGGTTTGCAGCCATGCGGGTGAGCAGCACGCCGCGGTAGACGAATTCTGCCGATCGCGCGAGCGCCTTGGCCGGCGACCGGGAGACGAGCAGCACTTGACGACCCCGGAGCGCCAGATACTCCGCGGTTTCGCAGCCCGTCTCGCCGCCGCCATAGACCAGGATGGGGCCGTCGGCGAGTGCGGACAGCCAGCTATCGCCTCCCATCAGAAGATCATATGCATCATGAACCGCTTTGCCGTCCCGACCGCCAAACGGGGCGGGGCGGGCCTTGCTGCCGGTGGCGACGATGACGACGTCAGGGCGCATTGCCGCAATGGCATCCGCATCGGGCGCCAAGCCCATCTGCAGCTCCACACCGCTGGCGCTGAGCTTGCGGGCCAGATACTGGCGATGCCATTCGATCATTTCCTTGTGCGGTGGCGCCGCCGAGGCAATCAAGCCGCCGCCGAGATCGGCGCGCGCCTCGAACAGGCTGGTGCGGTAGCCTGCCTGTTCGAGGATAAGTGCCGCCGCCATCCCACCAGGGCCGCCTCCGACAACTACCGCGTGCGGTTTCCCTTCGGCGCGGGGAGCCGGATCGACTTCATGTCCTGTACGCGGATTGACCGCACAGACAATCGACCCGTGCGGCGCCATGCTCGCGGTCAGGCAAAAGTTGCACGACGTGCAAGGGCGGATTTCCGCTGCACGCCCGGCGAGCGCCTTGCGGGCCCAATGCGGATCGGCCAGCAGCGGGCGGCCCAGCGCGATCAGGTCGGCATCGCCGTTAGCCAGGGCCGCCTCGGCCGTCACCGGCGAACGGATTTGCCCGACGGTGATGACCAGTACGCCGGTCGCCTCGCGGATGCGGTGCGAAAACGGCAAGCGCCAGCCTTCCGGTTGGGACATCGGCTCGATCACGTTGTGCATGCCGGTCGTGCCCAGTCCGGTGGAGACATGCAAGCCGTCCAGCCCAGCGGCGACCAGGCGCGGCGCGATCCGGGTCATGTCTTCGATCGACAACCCCTGCGGGCTGAATTCATCGGCGGAAATGCGGTAGAATAGCGGGCGATTGCCGATCACCTCTCGCACCCGCTCGATGACCCTGCGCGGCAATTCCAACCGGCGCTCCTCGTCACCGCCCCAGCGGTCGTCGCGGTGGTTGGTCAACGGTGAAAGGAAAGCGCTCAAGACGTAACCGTGGGCGCCATGGAACTCGACCGCCTCGTATCCCGCTTCGAGGCCTGCCTGCGCGGCCGCTCCAAAAGAATCGATCAGGTGCTCGATCTCGCCGTCAGTGAACGCGCGGGCGATTACTTTGTTCGGATCGCTGCGCCGGCGCACTTCGCTGGGGCCGAGCAGGACCCCGTCCTTGACCGTGTCCAGCTTGGCAGCCTGACCGCCGTGCTGCAGCTGAATACAGGCAACCGAACCATGGCCGCGAATGGCATCCGTCAGGCGACGATGGCTATCGATATGCGCGGGCGTCTCGATGCTGAGCTGGCGGTGTTCGGACAGGCCGGTGGCGCGGTCCACGCACACGAATTCGACGATGATCATCCCGACCCCGCCGATGGCGCGCTCGCGATAGAAGGCCAACTGCCGGTCGCTGACCAGGCCGTTCGGGTCGCCGAGCTGGCTCGACATGGGCGCCATGACCACCCGATTGGGTATGAGGAGATCGCGGATTCGCAAGGGGCTGCCGAGCAGCGGGAACGATTCTGCGAGGCGGAATTCACGGCTGGGGCTTGCTTGCATTTTACCATAATCTCCGCATGCGCCGACCCCGTAGCGGCCGCGATTCCGGTTGGCCCTGTCTTGGCAGGCTGCGCCAATAACTGTTGCAATGTTATCTTTTGGTCAAGCCGTTACGACGGCGCGTTGCCGCTGGCCCCCGCGGCGGCACCCACGGCAGAAATTGGGAGTTGAAAAAGTCGCCGGCTAAGTTCCGGGCGGCTGCCGTGGTGAACGACACCCCACCTGCAGTGCTTTCATATTAGAAATGCCTCACATATGCGGTGTCGGGCCGTGGAATCGATTCCAAGCACATCGATTAGGTAACGCTCCACCGAGCCCGAGCGCTATGCGAGCGCGGCTTCGCAGCGCTGGATATAGTCAGGCTCTACACTCAGCAGCGTCATCATCGCCTCGTCGCTGATGGCGAGGATCCCGGTGCGGTCCTTTCCGACGGCGGATCAACATTGCGCCTCGGCCTTTGGCCAGCGCGGCGACGTATCGGCGGAACAGGGCAATGTGACGGGTCTCATATGGCATTTCGGCATAGTGTCCGGCCAGGAAGTCACGCATTGCGGCAACGCTGAAGTCGCTGGCGCGTAATGCACGGATGTGCGGCGGCTCGTCGGCGTGGGCCGCATCCACGTCCGCGTCCTCATTGCTGGTCGGCTCCTCGATAACGGCCAGCTGCAGCTTGCTGATCCAGGCGCTGGGCTGTGCCTGTTGTTCCTGCGGTTGGCGCAAATCCGTGACCGTGGAAATGCCCAATGCGGCGATCCTGTCGATATCGGCTGCGGTAGCCCGGTACAGGTGCGCGCGACGAAACAGACGGCCAGGGGCCACCATGGCCCCGTCTGCCGCTCGCCACCCGCCGTAATCACGGAAATTGTTGACTGCCTCCATCTTGAGAACACGTTCGTTGGGCAGAATCATAGCATGTTGGCTCCGGAAACTGCCGCGCGGCATCCTGCGGCAAAATGTGTGAGCTGCTGGCAAGCAGGCAGCCTTTCGTTCGTTCCGGCCACCCTCGAACGGCGGCCCAAATCTTCCAACGCTCCACAGCCGAACCCTCCGGCGCCACATGGCGCTCTCCTAGCATCATCCCACCGTCTCAGGCGATCCGCACTACGATTTTGCCGAGCGATTCACCGCTCGCAGCGGTGGCCATCGCAGCGCGGAAATCGGCAAAGTCGAACAAGCTGGCGATCGGCGGGCGCAACCCTTGCGCGCACCACTCTGCGATCAGTTGATCATTAGCCCGTGCCGCGTCAGGCTCATTCAGCACGAACTGGCGGATGTCCGCGCCGACGAGTGCCGCGCCCTTCAAAAGCGCGATGTTAGCGGAAAGGCGCGGGATGGGGCCACGGGTGCAGGTCGTCGCGTGACGTCTCAAGGGGGTTCTTCAGGGGGACGCCATCGTCAGCGTGATATGTGGCGCACGCGCTTCATTCATCGGTCTTGTCGCGGTACGCATGACGAGGGTCTTGACGTGCGGTAAGCCGATCGGCACGTGCCCAGCGGACCAAAGCAATGTATAACGAAATTCGCGCCATCTTGGTCGACCAGGCGACCCGACTGCTGGATGCCGAAGTGTCGCAAGCGCGGCTGAAGGACCTGCTGGAAAACCCGGGGTCCTTCGATGCCGCACTGTGGAGCAATGCGATCGAACTAGGCTGGCCGGGTATAGCAATTGCCGAGGCGGCGGGCGGCCTCGGTCTCGGCGTGGGTGTGCTGGCTCCCTTGTTGCAGGAACTGGGCGGGCGCACGGTATCGCTGCCGCTGGTCGCGGGCGTGGTGACAGCAGGCGCGCTGGGTGGTGGCGAAGTGGCCTCCCGGCTTGCCGCAGGCTGTGCAATCGCCACCTTGGCGCTGGGCGAAGCGGGGGACTGCGGCCTCTCGCCCACGCTGGCCCTTGCCAACGGTCAGCTAACCGGCGAGAAGGCGCCGGCGGCATTCGCCGCGGTGGCCACCCATGCCCTCGTCAGCGCGCGCGACGGCCCCGAGCCGGGCCTCTACCTTGTCGATCTGGGGGGCCAAGGCGTGACGCGCCGCGCGGAGCCGGCGATCGACAACGGCCGCGCCGCTGCCACCCTGCGCTTCGATCGGACCCCGGCGATTCGCGTTGCCGCCGGCCGGGATGCCGTGCTCCACCATGCAGCCGTCGCCGCCACGCTGACCGCGTTCGAACAGGTGGGCGGGGCCGAGCGCTGCCTCACCGTCTCGGTCGCCTATGCCAAGGAACGCAAGGCGTTCGGCCAGCCGATCGGCGCGTTCCAAGCGATCAAGCACAAGCTGGCCGACATGTACCAGGAATTGGAAATCGCCCGCGGCTGCGCGATCGATGCGCTCGAAGCCCTGGAACAAGGGCGGAAAGATTTCTTTGCCCTGGCCTGCACCGCACGGCTGGGCGCCAGCGCCGCCTATGACTTCGCAGCCCGCGAATGCATCCAGACCCACGGCGGCGTCGGCGTGACATGGGAGGCGGAGCCTCAGCATCACTACCGCCGGGCCCGCGCGCTGGCGCTGGAGACCGGGGGGGGCGCCGTTCTGGCGCGATCTTCTGATCGATGGTCGGCAGGTTCTGGACGTAGCGGGATGATCGACCTGTCGAGCGGCCCGAGGGTGGCCTTGGGCGCTTATGTCAGCCAGGCCCGGCAGTGGCTGGAAGCGATGAACCCGCGCTTTGGTGGCGCGGCACGGCACGGATTAAGCCAGGAAGACGATCTGGTGCTCGGCCGAGCTTTTCAGAAGGCCAAGTCCGAAGCTGGCTATGCCTGTATCACCCTTCCACGCGAGCTAGGGGGGGCGGTACCGAACTCCAAAAGATTCTGTTCGGCCAGGAGGAAAACCGATTCGATTTCCCCACCGACTACTTCGCTATCAGCCTGGGCATGCCTGTGCCTATGATGCTGCGCTATGGCGACGCGGAGATCGTGAAGCGCCTGGTGCCGCCGGCGATCCGCGGTGAAGATATCTGGTGCCAGCTATTCTCGGAACCTTCGGCAGGCTCCGATCTGGCGGCCGTCCGCACCCGGGCCGTACGCGACGGCGATGGCTGGCGGATCGACGGTCAGAAGCTGTGGACAAGCTGGGCGCACATTGCCGACTATGCGATCGCCCTGGTCCGCACCGATCCGACGATGCCCAAGCATGCCGGCCTCAGCTTCTTCTGGCTCGACATGAAATCGCCGGGGATCACGGTGAAGCGCATTCGCAAGCTGGCTGGCGAGAGCGAGATCAACGAAGTGTTTTTCGATAGCGTCTACGTGCCCGACAACCAGCGCATGGGCGAGGTTGGGGCGGGCTTTCGCATCGCGATCGAGACGCTGATGATCGAACGCTACGCAGTTGCCGACGACGCGCTGGGCGGCCCGTCGCTGGCGGAATTCGCCAGCCAGGCGGCACATCACCGTATCAACGGCAAGCCGGCGATCGACGATGGGCAGGTGCGGCGGGTGCTGGCCGACGCCATCGTGGAACGGCAGGGGCTACGCTCCATCCATCGTCGCGCGCTGGCCGCCATAGCCGAAGGCAGGGAACCCGGACCGGAAGGATCGATCCGCAAGCTGCGCCTTGCCCGCAGGCGACAGATCATGGGGGAGCTGGCGATGGACCTGATGGGCGCGCAAGGCGTGATCCTGGCGCCCGGGGCCTCTAAGGCGGTCGATCATGCCTGGTCGTGGATCGATCTGCCCGGTGCGAGAATAGCCGGCGGCACCGACGAAATTCTGCGCAACACGATCGCCGAGAAGCTGCTGAGCCTCCCCCAGGACTATCGCCCCGACAAAAAGGTGCCTTTCAACCAGATAGACTGATGTCGTCGGGCAAGGATCGGATATGTCGAGTGAATCGGAGGCCGCTGGTGCGCCTGCCGCCGCTCGGTCAGAGCACCATGCGGCATTGGGTGTTTTCCATCTTGCGAGTTCACCTGCTCCATTCCCGGGCATCCGCCACGACCGACGCCACCGCGCTCGGAACGGCGCAGGATCGATCGCTGGCCGCTCTTGTGGATTGGCCGGATAAGAGCCTGAATCTCGCTGGTCGTTATCCGTCGAAGTTGACGGAGATGCGCGCTCTGTTCGACGCGGAAGCGGCAAAGTACTGGTTATGACCGCTTTGCAGGCATGCGAGCGACCTATGCGAAGCCCCGGACCGAATATGTCTATTGGGGCAAGCGGATAAGCCTGTCTCCTGATGTCGCGCCGGTCCTCGCCAACCGGTCTTTCTCGATACAGGCCGATGTAGCAACCGCTCCAGACCAAAAAAACGGCGTGGTGCTCGCCCACGGGCGTGAGTTCGGAGGCTGGAGCTTTTATCTTCTCAATGGGACACCGGTCGTTGCGCACGCTCTTTCGCAGCTTCCACATGACCGTTTTCGACTCGTCGCTCCGTCACCTATCGCTACCGGGCGCGCGGTCCGTTTGACTTTCGCTTTCGACTACGACGGAGGCGGAGCTGGAAAGGGCGGAACGGTGCGCATCGCTGTCGATGGACAGAAGGTCGCGTCGGCCCGCCTGGATCGATCGATCGTTCAACCGGCCGATGCGCATGAGCGATTTGATGTAGGACAGGATCATGGCGTGCCGGTATCGGAGGATCTTCCGCCCGACGGTACTTTCGAGGGCGAACTCGACAAGCTCACCGTGAAGCTGGGGGAGGTGGGTCGCTCCGGGCAGATCGAGCCGTGAAGAAGGTTGTCACGCGTGACATGGTGACTCTTCCCGGCGGTGTATTCACCATCGGCTCCGACGATCATGGTGACCCCTACGAGAATCGAACTCGTGTTTCAGCCGTGAGAGGGCCGCGTCCTAACCGCTAGACGAAGGGGCCAATGCTCTGCCTGTGCTCGCGACTACCGTTGGTGACCCCTACGGGAATCGAACCCGTGTTTCAGCCGTGAAAGGGCCGCGTCCTAGACCGCTAGACGAAGGGGCCGTCGGCAGCCGCATTCATTGCGCAGCGCTTGGGCGAAGGGCGCTTTACGGGGAAGGGGGGGAGGGGTCAAGCCTGCATCCAGCCTATCCGCAGCTTTAAACCCAGGCGGCGTCGTCGACGTGCAACTCCGCGCTCGATCGGCCGCTCCAGTCGTCGATCTTGGCGCGGCCGGTCACCCACAGCCGGCGATCACGCCCGCAGCCGAGGATCGCCTGTCCCAACGGCTGATCGGCCTGGCGGAAGGCCACCGACTTGATCGATCGCCCGTCATCGCCCGCGAGGATCGCGCGGACATGGCCGGTGCCGACAATATCGGCCTTGATGACGCGCGCCGGACCTGTGGCGATACGCGGTGCCGGCCAGCCATTGCCATAAGGGCCAGCGCCATCCAGCGCCTCGACCAGGCCCGGTGTCACGCCGGCGGGCGCGACTACGGCGTCGATGAGGAGGGCGCTTTGGCCCCGCGCCCGGGCGACGGCGTCGGCCATGCGTTCGTTCAGATAGGCGCCAAGAGCGTCGACGCGGTCGGCCGCTACGGTCAGGCCGGCAGCCATGGCATGGCCGCCGCCCGCGATCAGCAGGCCCTCGTCCCGAGCCGCAAGGATCGCCGCGCCCAGATCGACCCCGCTGATCGAGCGTCCCGACCCCTTGCCGGTGCCGCCGTCGTCGAGTGCGATCACGATGGCGGGGCGCCCAGCCTTTTCCTTGATCCGGCCCGCCACGATTCCGATCACGCCGGGGTGCCAGCCCTGTCCCGCGACCAGCACGACCGGCGCATTGTCCTGTGCGGCGAGCTGGCTCTCCGCCTCGACCTGGACCGCAGCTTCGATCGCACGCCGTTCGCCATTGAGCGCGTCGAGCTGGGCGGCGATCGATTCGGCCTCCGCCATGTCGGTGGTGGTCAGCAGGCGGACGCCGAGGTCAGCGGCGCCGACCCGTCCGCCAGCATTGATGCGCGGACCCAGTGCAAAGCCGAGGTCGTGCGCGAGAGGGGCGCGTTTCAGGCCGCTCACGCGCAACAGGGCGGCGAGGCCGATATTGCCGCCGCGCGCCATTACCTTGAGGCCCTGCGCCACGAACGCGCGGTTGAGGTCGCGTATCTGCGCGACATCGGCGACGGTGCCGAGCGCTACCACATCCAGCAGGTCCATCATGGAGGGTTCGGCGCGGGCAGCGAACCAGTCGAGCGACCGCAGCCGCCGGACGATCGCGGCCCCCAGCAGGAAGGTGACCCCGACGGCGGCGAGATGCCCGTGCGCGGCGGCATCGATTGTCTCGTCCAGCCGATTGGGATTCACCAGCGCAAAGGCGGGGGGCAGGGCGGTGGCGCATTGATGATGGTCGACAACAATGACGTCGATGCCTGCGTCCCGCGCGGCCTCCAGCGCGGCAAAGGCCTGCGCGCCGCAGTCGACCGTCACGATCAGTCCGCTCCCTGCCGCGCCCAGGCGCACCAGGGCCTCGGCGGAGGGGCCATAGCCCTCCATCAGACGGTCGGGGATGTAGACGCCCGCCTCCAGCCCGAGACTGCGCAGCAGGCGCAGGAGAAGCGCGGCACTGGTCGCGCCGTCGACATCATAATCGCCAAAGATCGTCATCCGCTCCTGGCGCATGACGGCGTCGGCGACGCGGTTCGCGGCGGCATCCATGTCGCAGAATATGGAGGGGTCGGGCATGAAGTCCCGGATGGTCGGTCGCCGCTGACGCTCGATGTCATGCTCCGGGCAGCCACGCGCGCGCAGCAGGTCGGCGACCAGTGCATCCGGCTCGCCCGAGGGGCTCCCGCCACCGCGCCAGCGCCAGCTGCGGCCGGTCAGCGACTGTTCGATACCAAGGGCGAAGGTCATGCAGGTGATGCATAGGCGCGGTTTCGTGGTCGGGGAAGGGGCATGGCCATGATCCTATGGTTTTGAATCGAAACCTATTTGCATTGGGCGCCGCGCTAGCTATGGGTCTGCGGCATCAAGGTGATCAGAGGGTTGGTAGGCATGAACAGCATTCTGTCCGTGCGAGGACTGCACAAGACCTATGCATCGGGCCATGTCGCGCTTCATCCGACCTACCTCGACGTGGCCAAGGGCGAGATTTTCGGGCTGCTGGGGCCGAATGGCGCGGGCAAGACCACGCTCATCTCGATCATCTGCGGCATCGTGCGCGCAAGTGGTGGACAGGTCTCGGTGGCTGGCCATGACAATGTGCGGGATTTCCGGGCGGCCCGCCATCTCATCGGCCTGGTGCCGCAGGAAATCAGCGTCGATATCTTCTCGACCGTGATGCGCGGTGTCCGGCTGACCCGCGGATTGTTCGGCAAAAAGCCCGACGACGCCTATCTCGAGCAGGTCCTTCGGGATTTGTCGCTGTGGGACAAGCGTGACAGTCGCCTGATCGAGCTGTCCGGCGGCATGAAACGCCGGATGCTGATCGCCAAGGCGCTCAGCCACGAGCCGCAGATTCTCTTTCTCGACGAGCCGACGGCGGGCGTCGACGTGGAATTGCGCCGCGACATGTGGAAGCTGGTCCACCGCCTTCGCGCGCGCGGCGTCACTATCATTCTGACCACCCATTATATCGAGGAAGCCGAGGAAATGGCCGACCGGGTGGGCGTCATCAACAAGGGGCGGCTGCTGCTGGTCGATGACAAGACCAACCTGATGGCGCGCATGGGCAAGCGTCAGCTCATCCTGACGTTGCAGCAGCCCATGACCGCCATTCCGCAGGCGCTGGCCCCGTGGCAGCTCGGGTTGCAAGGCGATGGCCAGAGTCTGGTCTACAGCTTTGACAGCCATGCGGAAGAAACCGGCATCCCGGATCTGCTCCACGCGATGCAGATGGAGAATATCCAGTTCACCGACCTCGATGCGCGCCGGAGTTCGCTTGAGGATATTTTCGTCGATCTGGTTTCCGAAGACGGAGGAAGCGCGCAATGACCGGACTGAACCTGCGCGGCATCGCGACTCTCTATCGCCACGAGGTGGCCCGCGCGGTGCGCACGGCCGGGCAAAGCCTGGTCGCGCCGGTATTGACGACCGCGCTCTATTTCGTCGTGTTCGGCGGGGCGATCGGCTCGCGGATCAACACGGTCGGCGGTGTTTCCTACGGCGCGTTCATCGTGCCGGGCCTGATCATGATGTCGGTCCTGACCCAGAGCCTGTCCAACGCCTCGATCTCCATATATTTTCCGAAGTTCACCGGGACCATCTACGAGATATTGTCAGCGCCCTTCGGCTATGCCGAAATCCTCATCGCCTATGTCGGCGGGGCGGCGACCAAGTCGGTGGTGATCGGCCTGATCATATTGGCCACCGCGACCCTGTTCGTGCCGATCCACCTCGCGCATCCGGCCGCAATGGTTGCCTTCCTGGTGCTGACCTCGATCACCTTCAGTCTGGTCGGCTTCATCATCGGCATCTGGGCGAAGAATTTCGAGCAGCTGGGATTCGTGCCGATGCTGATCGTGACGCCGCTCACCTTTCTGGGCGGCGCCTTCTACTCGGTCGACATGTTGCCGCAGCCATGGCGGACGCTGACGCTGTTCAACCCGGTCGTCTATCTGATCAGCGGTTTTCGCTGGAGCTTCTTTGGCAAGGGCGACGTGCCGGTCATGCTCAGCCTCGGCGTCACGGCGCTGTTCATGATCGCCGCCATCGCCGTGATCGCCTGGATTTTCCGCAGCGGTTATCGTCTGAAGCCGTGAGGGGTAAGCGGCCGCTGGGGGTGACTGCGCGCGCGCGACCCACTCCCGTCATCCCAGCGAAGGCTGGGATCTCCCGAAACTGGGCACAGCGCGGCTGAGATACCAGCTTTCGCTGGCATGACGATCAGGGAGCGAATGGCCTTTCCACCCTCGACCGACATTCGACGTAGGGCGAAGCTACAGCCTGACCTTATTCCGTAAAGCGATGCTCGCCCCGCACCCAGCGCACAGTCCCGGAGGAGGCGCGCATGACGACGCTCTCGGTTGTCATCTTGCCGCCAGGCAGGCGTTTGACGCCGCGCAGTAGCGACCCGTCAGTGACGCCGGTGGCGGCGAAGATGCAGTCGCCATGCGCCAGTTCGGACAGGTCATAGATCTTGTCGAGATCGGTGATGCCCCATTTGCGGGCGCGCGCCTTCTCGTCCTCGTTGCGGAACAGCAGCCGGCCCTTGAACTGGCCGCCGACGCAGCGCAGGGCCGCCGCTGCCAGCACGCCTTCGGGTGCGCCGCCTGATCCCATGTACATGTCGATCGTGGTGTCGGGATTGGTGGTGGCGATCACGCCGGCGACGTCGCCATCGGGGATCAGCATGATGCCGCAGCCGATCTCGCGCAGTTCGCCGATCAGCTTTTCATGGCGTGGGCGGTCGAGCACGCAGACGATGATCTCACCGGCCGGCACGCCCTTGGCCTTGGCGACGGCTTCCACATTTTCCCGCACGGACTTGTTGAGGTCGATAATGCCTTCGGGATAGCCGGGGCCGACCGCCAGCTTGTCCATATAGACATCGGGCGCGTTGAGCAGGCAGCCTTCTTCCGCCGCCGCGAGAACGGCGAGGGCGTTTGGCCCAGCCTTGGCGGTGATGGTGGTGCCTTCGAGCGGGTCGAGCGCGATATCGATCTTGGGGCCCTTGCCCGGTGCGCCGCCGACCTTCTCGCCGATATAGAGCATCGGCGCCTCGTCGCGCTCGCCTTCGCCGATCACGACGGTGCCATCCATATAGAGGTCGTTGAAGGCCAGGCGCATCGCCTCGACGGCGGCAGCGTCCGCCGCCTTCTCGTCACCGCGGCCGATGAGCTTGGATGCCGCGATGGCGGCAGCCTCGGTCACGCGGACCATTTCCAGCACGAGGACGCGGTCGAGAACGGAACTGGCCTTCACCATTGTTATGCTATCCTCTTGGATGGATTGGGCGTTCGGATAAGCGACACCAGTGACAATGTCGAGACGATCTAGAATAGAATGATTGCCAAACTCGTTATAGTTCAATCAAGAATATGCATCACCATCGGATCGTCGAGCAGACTGTCCGACCCGGCGAGACGACGGAATGTATCGTCAATGCGGGATTGTGCACCGGCATGGGTGACGATCGCCACCAGCACGCCCTCGTCTTCCACCGCACTGCGCTGGATCAGGCTTTCGATGGAGACGCCCGCATCGCGCATCGCGGCGGTGATCTCGGCAAGCACGCCGGGCCGGTCGCGGACCCGGAGGCGCAGATAGTTGCGGCCGATGCGCTGGCCGGCGTCCGCCTTCACCTGCCGCTGCAGCCATTCGGCCGGCATCGCGAAGGCGGGGCCATATTCGTCGCGCGCAACATCGATGATGTCCGCGACCACGGCCGATGCGGTCGGGCCTTGGCCGGCGCCCGCGCCCTGGAAGAACAGCCGGCCGACGAAATTGCCCTCCGCCACCACGGCATTGAGCGCGCCGTCGACATGGGCGAGCGGGTGATCGAACGCCACCAGCATCGGATGGACGCGCTGGAATAGCCCCAGATTGTCGCCTTCCTCGGTCTCGCATTCGGCCATGGCGACCAGGCGGATACGATAGCCCAGCGCCGCTGCCTCGCGGATATCCGCCGCGATGACATGGCGTATGCCGGTCACGTCGACGGAGCCAAAGTCGATTTCAGTGCCAAAGGCGAGGCTGGCGAGAATCGAAAGCTTGTGGCCTGCGTCGATGCCATCGATGTCGAAGGCGGGATCAGCCTCGGCGAATCCGCGATCCTGGGCGTCCTTCAATACCTCGTCAAAGCCGCGCCCTTCCTTCTCCATATTGGAGAGGATGAAATTGCAGGTGCCGTTGAGGATGCCGTAGACGCGCTCGATGCGGTTGGCCGCGCAGCCCTCGCGCAGGCCCTTGATGACGGGGACGCCGCCCGCGACGGCGGCTTCATATTTCAGCGCGACGCCGACCCGCTCCGCCTCATGCGCCAGGGTCAGGCCGTGATGCGCGATCATCGCCTTGTTGGCGGTGACGAACGGCTTTCCGGAAGCAAGCGCCTGGCGGGCGAGGGTGAGGGCCGGACCATCGGCACCGCCGATCAGCTCGACAATGGCGTCGATGTCGTCACGGGCCGCGAGGCTGCTCATGTCATCCACCCACTCATAAGGCGACAGGTCGACGCCCCGGTCGAGATTGCGATCGCGCGCGGAGATCGCGACGACCTCGATCGGGCGACCGGCGCGCCGTGCGATCAGCGCGCCATTTTCCTGGAGAATGCGAATGACCCCCGCACCGACGGTGCCGAGGCCGATGATGGCAAGTCGCAAGGGCTTTTCTGCATTCATGTCCGCATCTCCACGCCCGGATCGGCGCGTGGGCGGCTCTTAGCCGGACGCGTGGCTATTGCCAAGCAGTGGCGGCTTCGCGCGCGGACATGCGCCCAGCTGTCCCATGAAAGCGCGGTAGTCCGCCTGGGCGGCATCGGCATCGGCAGCTTCCAGCTTGGCCAGGGCGTCGGCAGGCAGTGCGGCGGGCAGGATGCAGGCGAGCCGGTACCAGAGCAGTGTATCGGCAGGCGGTATCGCGGCCGCCTCGTCGACGACCTCTCCCAGCGCTACACCGAATCGGGGCGCTAGGTCCGGTCGACGGATGATCGAGAGCGACACGGGCTGCCCGCCCTGGGTCGCAAGGAAGATCTGGGTCTCGCCCTCGCCCGCGACCGTGCCCGCGACATGGAATGCCTCGCCGATGCCGGTGATGACGGGTGGGGCATCCGCGCTGAGCAGTTCGGCGACGATGGTCCTGACCTTCGCCTCGGTCGCGGGTGTCAGGGGCAGGAGGGCGCTGCTGCTGATCAACTGCAAGCGGTCCGGCTGTCCGCCGGAGCGGCCGAAGAGGACAAATGTCTTGCCCTTGACCGCTTGCGCCGCGCGCCGCTGTGCCGGCAGATCCATGACGAATCCGACCCGCCGGGCGAGGGCGACCTCGCCGCGAATCAGCGATTGCACATCGGCCTCGACATAATTCCGCGTCACGCCGGCCGCGACGCCGGGTGCCCGCTCGGCTGGAATCATGGAAATATTTCTGATGCGTGCAGTTGCCACCGTCGGCGATAGCGACGCGAGGTCGGCAATGTCGGCATAGCTATAGGGAGAGGGCATCGCTGCTACCACCTGCGCCGGTTCCGCAGCAGAAGAATATCGTATTGAAATTAAACAGGAAAACATCAGCACTGGTGCGGCTATACGATAACGGTATCCCCGCCGTCCTCGGCGAGACTCCGCCGTGCCCGGCGGGACCAATGTTCTCTCTGAGGTGGAATGGTAGGTCATTGGGGTGGCTGCCTCTTCAGACTGAAAGGACCGTAAACAAAGCGTTTGCGCAAGCCAGTTCTGCGCGATAGGAAAAAGCGAGATAAACATATCGGACTCTGTCGGGTGGGGACAGGGCTGGGGCGCCGCTTGGCGCCCTCGCCCTTTTCCCGGAACCTGATTAGACTAATGTTGAGTTAAGGAGTGTCGTTGCCGAATGGCTTATGCTGACCACTCGCAATCGTCGAGTCGAACTATTTCGATCGTCATTGTGGCCCTCTTGCATGCAGTTCTCGGATATGCCTTTGTTAGCGGACTTGGCATCAAGTACGTGAAGAAGGCTGCAGAACAGCTGAACGTGATTGACGTGGCGGATGAGCCTCCGCCACCGGAAGAACCGCCGCCACCGCCGCCACCGGATCAACCGGTGCCGCCGCCGCCGGTATATATTCCGCCGCCCAAGGTGCAGTTTCAGGCGCCCGCGGCGCCAGTGATGCCTGTGACGGTTGAACTGCCGCGTCCACCGGCACCGCCGCCGCCTGCGCCGCCGCCGCCGCCGGCACAGCCCACGCCGGGCAGGCCGAAGACGCAGCCGTCAACCTGGGCGTCGACCGATGACTATCCTGCACGTGCTTTGCGTGAGGAGCGTGCCGGTACCACCGGGTTCACCGTTTCCTACGGTCCCGATGGCAAGCCCACCGGATGCCAGGTTACCGCATCCAGCGGTTCCGAGGATCTCGATGCCCAGACATGCAAGAGCGTGATGCGCAATGCACGTTTCGTTCCGGGTGTCGATTCCGCTGGCAACAAGGCAGCGGGGAGTTATTCCAACCGTATCAGATGGGTCATTCCCCGGTGACGGCGCGCAACGGTTTTCAGTCGTGATTTTTGAGTTTGAGAGGAAGTAGTAGCAATGTTCATCCAGATTTCAGCGGCCGCAGCGCCCGGCGCAAACGCCAACCCCTATGGCCTCATGGAAGCACTCGAGCAGGGCGGCGTGATCGCCTGGTCGGTCTTCATCGTCCTGGTCCTGTTTTCGGTCTTTTCGTTCTTCATCATGTTCACCAAGCTGATCGAGCAGCAGAAGGTGATCAACCAGGGCAAGAAGGTTCGTCAGACCTTCTGGCGTTCCGCCAGTCTCCGGGAAGGCTCGGCCAAGCTTGAGAAGAACAGCGCCTACAAGCAGCTGGTCGATGATGGCCTGATGGCTCAGGAGCATCACAGCAAGCTGACCGACCCGGTCGAAGCGCATGACTGGATGTTGGGATCGCTCTCCCGTTCGGAAGCGGCGATCAATTCGAAGCTGAACGGTGGCCTGGCTTTCCTCGCAACCGTGGGCGCAACGGCGCCGTTCATCGGTCTGTTCGGTACGGTTATCGGTATCTATCGCGCACTGATCAAGATCGGTGCATCCGGTCAGGCATCGATCGACGTCGTCGCTGGCCCGGTCGGTGAAGCGCTCATCATGACTGCTCTCGGCCTCGTCGTCGCGGTTCCGGCGGTGCTTGCCTATAACTGGCTGCAACGCCGCAACAAGTCGATTGCCGAAGACATTAGTGGCTTCAACAACGACCTGCTCGGCTACATGGTCTCAAACGGTGCCGTTAAGCCGACTGGCGTCAGCGCCGCGCCGGCTGCCAAGCCTTCGGTCGCTCCGGCCAGCGCCAAGGCCTGATCCTGATAGGCAAGGGGAAGTCGGCGCAACTGGCGCCGGCTCCCCCTGCCGCCATGGGATTGGGATGCGTTTGATAGGAAAATTGAACAATGGCAATTAATGTTGGATCGGCCGGTGGTGATGACGTTCCGATGTCAGACATCAACACGACGCCCCTTGTGGACGTCATGCTGGTGCTCCTCATCATCTTCCTGATCGCGGTTCCGGTCGTGATCCAGACCATCAAGGTCGAACTGCCGAAGGTGCCGTTCGAGCCGACGACGACAAAGCCCGAAAATGTCTCGCTGTCGGTCATGAGCACGGGCGGAAAATGCGATGTCTATTGGAACCTCACCAAGGTCGGTTCCTCGGAACTGCTCGACCGCGCTGTGGCCAAGTTGAAGAAGGACATCGAGAAGGTCGGCGGCGTGGAGAATATGGACCCGGAAGATCTGCCCGAAGTGCATATCCGCGGCGATATCAACACGCCGTGGCGCTGCATTGCCGGTACGATCTATACCATGCAGCTCGCGGGCTTCCCCAAGGTCGGCTTCATTTCGCAGCCTGATCCGGGTTCGATCAGCGTCCGTCGTCTGTAAAAGCGTTTAGGAGACTATTGCCATGGCAATGAGTGGTGGCCGTGAAGACGGCGAACCCATGATGGAAATGAACACGACGCCGTTGATCGATGTCATGCTCGTGCTTCTCATCATGTTCATTATCACGATCCCGATCCAGACCCACGCGGTCAAGATCGACCTGCCGGCGGCCAATCCGCCGGAAACCAATCCGCCTGTCGACCCGGTCAAGAACAGGCTGACGACCGACGCGCGCGGCACCATCCTCTGGAACGCTTCGCCGATCGATCTGGTGACATTGCGCCAGTATCTGAATCAGACCCGGAGCATGACGCCGGAACCCGAACTGCAGTTCGAGCCCGACCCCCAGACCCGCTATGTTGTGATCGACAACATGCTCGCTGTCATCAAGCGCAGCAAGATCACCAAAATGGGTTTTGTCGGAAACGAACGGTACGGCAACTTCTGATTGATCCCCGTCGCCCTGTGGCGACGGTCTGGACCAGTGCAAAGCTATGGAAGGGGGCCCAAGGGTCCCCTTTTTTGCGATCTCCCGGCAGGCATTGGCTTGGACCGGGCGCTCCCCCGAGAAATTGATGCGCACCGTTAAGATTCGGCTAAGGTCGATACGCTAGGTTCACCATATGTCGTCGCCCTATAAGGCCCCAGCTATGCCGCCAGCGGATGCCGCGCACCACGTGTCGCGTCTGATTTCCAGACAGCGGGTCCTGATCGGCGTCAAGCTACGACGGCGCGGCGAGAGCTGGTTCGCGAGCCGGGTGACGGATATTTCCCAAGAGGGCTTTCGTCTCTCCACCTTCGTGAAGCTGACGCCGGGCATGCAGGTGTGGATCATGCTGCCGGGGTTCGAGGGACGCAAGGCGACCGTCACCTGGCTGGGCTATCATGAGGCCGGCTGCACGTTCGATGTGCCATTGCATCCAGCGATCCTCGACTACATCATCCGCGTATCCGATCCGCAGGCGCGGGGATGAAGCTCCCGGTTTCTGTTTAACGCGATTTCTGAATAGCCGGATGATATTATCCGGCTCGAAAATGCTCTTGGAATTTGTTCCATTGAGATGGAATCGTGCTCCTGCGCAGGCAGGAGCCCAGGGCAACAGGGCGTGCCGGAAACCCTGGGCTCCTGTCTTCGCAGGAGCACGGCGCATGTTTCAGCAGATGAAAATGGGCTAGTCGGCGGGCGCGAATTGCAGGCTGGCCAGTCTGGCGTAAAGGCCGGACCGCGCCGACAGCTGCGCATGCGTGCCTTCCTCGACAATGCATCCGCCATCCATCACGATGATCCGGTCGGCCGCCCTGACGGTCGCCAGCCGATGGGCAATGACGATCGTCGTGCGCGATCCCATCAGGGTCTGGAGTGCGGTCTGGATCGCGCGTTCCGACTCCGCGTCAAGCGCGGAGGTCGCCTCATCGAGCAGCAGCAGCGGTGCATCACGCAGGAGCGCGCGGGCAATCGCCACGCGTTGGCGCTGGCCGCCGGACAGGCGGGCCCCGCCTTCGCCCAGATAGGTGTCGAGCCCCTGCGGCAGGGCGCGCAGGAATTCTTCGGCATTGGCGGCGCGCGCGGCCTCCCAGAGCGCCGCATCATCCGCGTCCCAGCGGCCGTAACGCAGATTGTCGCGGGCCGAGGCGGCGAAGATGACAGTCTCCTGCGGCACCAGCGCCATCATGGAACGCATTGCGACGGGATCCATGGCAGGCAGCGGGACATCATTGAATGATATCGTGCCCGCTTCCGGATCATAGAAGCGCGAGGCGAGTTGCAGCACTGTCGACTTGCCTGCGCCTGACGGGCCGACCAGGGCCACGGTCTCGCCGGGCCGGACATCGAGGGTGAAGTCCTCAAGGGCTGCAGTTTCGGGGCGGGTGGGATAGTGAAAGCGCACCGCATCGAAGCGCAGGCTCGCCGGTGACGCGGGCGGTACAGGCGTCGGCTGGGCGGGTGCGACGATCCCCGGCCGTTCGGCCATGAGCTCGGCAAGCCGGCCAGCGGCGCCAGCGGCACGCAGCAGGTCGCCATAAGCCTCGCTCAGCGAGCCAAATGCACCGGCAACCACGCCGCCGGTGAGGACGAAGGCTGCAATGCTGCCGCCCGTCATGCGCCCGCTGGCGACGTCCAGCGCACCTTGCCACATAAGCAGCGTCAGGGCTCCGAAGATGAGGCCGATCACGATTGCGGTCATGACCGCGCGCACCAGGATCCGTTTCTTGGCCGCATGAAAACCGCTCTCGACCGCGTCAGAGAAGCGGGTCGCTTCCCGGCCCTCCTGGCCGAACGCCTGCACGATCTTCATGGCGCCAAGCACTTCTGTCGTGATGCTGCCTATGGTCGCCATGCGGTCCTGGCTGGCGCGCGAAAGTACCCTGAGCCGACGGCCGATCACGATGATGGGAATGATGATGACGGGGATGCCGATCAGCACCATTGCCGTGAGCTTTGGCGCCAGGGTGAAGAGATAGATGACGCCGCCGAATCCCGTCAATGTGTTGCGAAGGGCAACGGATACGGTCGATCCGACGACCTGCTCGATGATCGCTGTGTCGCTGGTCATGCGCGAGGCGATCTCCGAGGGCCGGTTGACCTCAAAGAAGCTCGGGGACAGTCGCAATAAGTTGGTCTGCGCGGCAATGCGAAGGTCAGCGACCACGCGCTCCCCAAGCCACGACACGCAATAGAAGCGCGCTGCGGTCGCGAGTGCCAGCACCGTGACCAGAAGCATCAGATATTCGAACCAGCGGCTGACGTCGGCATGGGCGTTGCCGCCGGCGAAGCCCCGGTCGATGACCAGCTTGAATCCGCTCGGAATGGCGAGCGTCGACGCGGATGTCAGGAGCAGCGCAACTGCAGCACCGACGATCATCCAGGGATAGGGGCGGGCAAATCCCCAGACGAGGCGCAGATCGCCGAGGTCGCGCTTGCGACCATCCTCGGGCAGGTCATTCATTGGTCGTGGACGGAGGGCCATGGCGCGCCTTTACTGAGCGCGGCGCAACCTGTAAAACGAACTTTCCATGACAGGCGGCGTTGTCTCATCAATCCCTTACGACGGCGGCGGCCTCATGTCATTAGGTCTCGGTTCGTCGTGATACGGGATTTTGCCGTTGCGAAATCTGGATAATCGGTGCTTGGTGAATTATCTTATGTTAAGATCATATGTTATCGTTCGGGCAATCCTTTGGGAGAGGGTTGAATCGCCCATCAAGGGATTTGTGCATGCTTTATGACGCCTATGAATTTCAACGCAGTCTCATGGCAGGTGCCAGCGCGATGGCGACGGCCGGCGTGGAGCTCCTTCAGAATCCCGCGAATCCCTTTTCCTATTTCGGTGGTGGGCCGGTGCTTGCGTCGGCGCTGGATGTCTTTGCCCATGCAGCGGCTCCACGCGGAAAGCCGGCTTTTGGCTTCGACAGCACGGAAATTGACGGCCGTGACGTACCCATCGTCGAGATCGTCGAGGCGCAAAAGCCGTTCGGGCAGCTGAAGCATTTCGTTCGCGATGGCGCGGGCGCGGGTGATCCGAAGCTGCTGATCGTCGCGCCCATGTCCGGCCATTTCGCGACTTTGCTGCGCGGGACCGTCGAGCGGATGCTGCCGGGGCATGACGTCTACATCACCGATTGGCGCGATGCGCGCAACGTGCCGCTTAGCGAAGGGCACTTCGATCTCGACGACTATATCGACTATCTGATCGGCTGGCTGGAGCATATCGGGCCGGGCGCGCACGTGCTGGCCGTATGCCAGCCGTCGGTGCCCAGCTACGCCGCAATGTGCCTGATGTCCGCTGACAGCAATCCCTGCCTGCCGCGCACCCTGACGATGATGGGCGGGCCGATCGATACGCGCATGGCGCCTACTGCCGTCAACACCCTGGCGGTGGAGCGGCCGTTGAGCTGGTTCCAGCAGAATGTGATCGCGACGGTGCCGATGAACTATCCGGGGTCGGGGAGAAAGGTCTATCCGGGCTTCCTGCAACTCGCCGGGTTCATGTCGATGAATCTGGGCAATCATATGATGAGCCACTGGTCGATGTTCAGGCATCTGGTCGAGGGTGCCGATGAGAGCGCGGACGCCACCAAGAAATTCTATGAGGAATATCGGTCGGTCTGCGACATGACCGCCGAATTCTATCTCCAGACCATCGAAGAAGTGTTTCAGAAACATACCCTGCCAAAGGGCGAATTCATGCACCGTGGCAGGCGGGTCGATCCGGCGGCCATCACCAATGTGGCGATCCTCGCCATCGAGGGTGAAAAGGACGATATCTCCGGCCTCGGCCAGACCAAGGCTGCACTGACCGTCGCGACAAGCCTGCCGGATGCGATGAAGAAATATTATATGGCCGAGCACGTCGGCCATTACGGCATCTTCAACGGCAACAGATGGCGCACGATGATCGCGCCGGTGCTCGAGGACTGGATCCTGCAGCACAATAGCTGAATGCGTCCGAGCGATGACGGCATCCCTTCTGTCGGTAGGCGTGGAGCGTTGGCCGGTCGCGGGCAGCTTCGTGATCAGCCGGGGCGCAAAGACCCACGTCGATGTGGTTGTCTGCACGGTCGGTGACGGCACGCACCAGGGGCGGGGCGAAGGCACACCCATCTATTACAAGGGCGAAACGGCCGAAGCCTGCGCGCAGGCCATCCGCGATTTCGCGTCGGCGGGGTCGCTGGACCGCGCTACGGTCAATGCGGCCATGCCCGCTGGCGCCGCGCGCAACGCGCTGGATTGTGCGCTCTGGGACCTGGAGGCGAAGCAGACCGGCCGTCCGGTGTGGGCGCTGGCCGGACTGCAACCGCCTGCTGGGCTCGCAACCGCCTTCACCATCAGTCTCGACACGCCCAAGCGCATGGAGGTGGCCGCGCGCGCCGCAGCGGATGCGGGCTATCGCCTGCTCAAGTGCAAGCTGACGGGGGAAGGCGATGTCGACCGTGTCGCGGCGGTGCGTCGGGGTGCGCCGTCGGTGCGCCTGATCGTCGATGCCAATGAAAGCTGGGGTGGCCTCGATATCGTGCAGGCGGCAGAGGCGATGGCCCGGCTCGGCGTCGAGTTGATCGAGCAGCCTGTGCCTGCCGGTCAGGATGACCGCTTGATTGGTATCGAGGCGCCGATCCCTTTTTGCGCCGATGAAAGCTGCCAGACGAGCGCCGATCTCGACCGGCTGTCGATGTACCAGGCGATCAACATCAAGCTCGACAAGGCAGGGGGGCTGACCGAGGCACTGAAACTCGCAGAGGGCGCGGCGCGCAGGGGGCAGGCAATCATGGTCGGTTGCATGCTTGGCACCTCGCTTGGCATCGCGCCGGCCTTTCTGGCGGCCCAGCGGGCGCGCTGGGTCGATCTGGATGGGGCGCTGTTGCTGGCGCGAGACCGGCCGGATGGGCTTGGCGCGCAGCGAGGCGTGCTAATTCCGGGCGGCCTTTGGGGCGTCTGATCGCCCGGCCGGTCGAGGCGGCGGCGGTGCGGGCACCGGCGGGGCAAGCTCGATCTGCTGTTCGTCGAAACGCCGCAATATCCCCAGGCCGATACGATGGCGGGTCGCGTAAATCGTATCCCAGTCCGGCGAAAACACGTCGAACTCAACCTCATAATCGAGCGAGCTTGCGCCGAAATTGGTGAAGCCGCTGCGGATGAAACTGGCTTTCTCCGCCTCGACGGCCTCGCGCAAGATGTCGGCTATGCGCATGGCGAGATCGGCCGGGGTCTCACGGGGGACGGCGATCGTGAACTTCAGGCGGCGATGATCGAGGTCGGCGAGATTCGTGATTTCCTTCCCCAGCAACTGGGTGTTGGAAATGATCTTGCGCTCCCCCGTGACCGCCCGCAGCCGGGTGGACTTGAGGCCGATCCGCTCCACCCTGCCGGTGGTCTTGTCATAGCTGATGGCGTCACCGGTTCGGAACGGCTTGTCGAAAATGATGGAAAGGGCGGCGAACAGGTCGGAGAATATGCCTTGCGCCGCCAGGCCGATGGCGATGCCGCCAATGCCCAGGCCCGCAACCAGGCCGGTTACATTGACGCCGACATTGTCCAGCACGACCACGGCCGCGATCGCGAACAACGCCACCGTGACGAGCAGGCGGATGATGCCCATCGCATTGCTGATCGTCTCATGGCCGTTTTGCGGGTCCGACTGGCGCTCGATGAGCCCGATCACGATTTCCCGGACCCAGATCGCGACCTGAAAGACGCTGACGATGGTGAACAACAGCCGGATTGTATCGTGCAGCCATTCCGGCGGATTGGCATATCCAACGACCAGCCGGGCCGCGACCAGCATCATGAAGAGATGGGAGGTGCGCGCGACGGCCCGGCCTAGGACCAGGCCGAATCCGCCAGCGGCACTTCGACGGTACAGGCGCGGACCGATCCCGCGCAGCAAGCTGAGCATAAAATAGAGGCAAATTCCGACGCCAAAGGCGATAACGATGTTGAACCAGTGCGACGCCAGCCACGCATAAAGGTCCGCCAGCGCTGCGGCTGGAGACCGAATGGGATGGGCGAAGTCCTGGACGATCTTGCCGGCTGGACTGCCGGAAAAGAGGACTATCATCAGCTATCCTGTAGGTGGGGCAGGGGGAAGGGCGACGGCGCGCAGAAGCGGCACGACATCGTTAACGAGTCGCGCCCGCAAAGTTTCCATGCACAGCGGTGAGGATGTAGTTGATCGCCATGTCCTCGCTTCTGACAAAGCCCTTGTCCGGGCGGAATGCAATGCCTGCGCGGTCGATCACCGTGAGGCCGTGCGCGGTCAGAAGCGCCTCCATCTCATCCGGTTTCAGGAAACGACTCCAGTCATGCGTCCCCTTGGGCACCAGGTTCAAGCCCTCCCCCAATGTGATCATCGCAAGGCGCGAGCGGGCGGTGCGGTTCGGTGTCGAGAGGATCAGCAGCCCGTCGGGCCGCAGCATCCGGGCGAGGTGGGAGACGAACAGGGCCGGTTCCTCGACATGCTCGATAACCTCCATGCAGGTGACGAGGTCGAAGGGGGCCGCGTCCAGCGCCTCGATACCGCCCGCGCGATAATCGATCACCAGTCCGGCTTTCGAGGCATGATCCCGGGCGACGGCGATATTCGCCGGAGTCGCATCCAGTCCCGTGACTGCCGCGCCAAGACGGGCGAGCGGCTCACATAATAGACCCGCCCCGCAGCCGACGTCGAGCGCGCGCCTGCCCTCCAGCGGGCGCATCATATCGTGCGAAATGCCCCAGTGGCGGTCGATCCCCTCGCGCATATAGGCGAGCCGTACCGGGTTGAGCCGGTGGAGCATCGCGCTCGTGCCCTTGGGGTTCCACCAGTCGGCGGCGTGCGCTTCGAAATGCGCGACTTCCCGCGCGCTGACGGTGGTGGTTCGAGCGTTGCTTGCCATGGCCGGTCCTGCTGACTAAAGGGGGCGCCTGTTTCGGGGTGGCGGGAACGCCGCGCCCATAGCATCTTTTTAGTCAAGTCTGCGGGAAAGCAAACGGCAAAGCCATGGCGCGGATCGTAATGAAGTTCGGCGGAACATCGATGGCGGGGATGGAACGCATCCGCAATGTCGCCGCGCGTGTGCGCCATGTGGTCGAAGAAGGTAATGAAGTCGCGGTGGTCGTCTCGGCCATGGCCGGCGAGACCAACCGACTCGTCGCCTTCTGCGAGGATGCCAGTCCGCTCTATGACCCGGCCGAATATGACGTCGTCGTCGCGGCGGGCGAACAGATCACGAGCGGCCTTCTTGCCATGACGCTGAAGGCGATGGGCGTGGACGCACGCAGCTGGCTCGGCTCGCAATTGCCGATCCGCACGGTGGAGGCGCATACCAAGGCGCGGATCGAGAGCATAAATACCCGGCACCTTGTCGAGGCGATGAAGGGCGGGCAGGTTGCGGTCATTCCCGGCTTTCAGGGCATGATGGAAGACGGCCGCATATCCACGCTCGGCCGGGGCGGCTCGGACACGTCGGCGGTGGCGATCGCGGCGGCGGTAAAAGCGGACCGCTGCGATATCTATACCGATGTCGACGGCGTCTACACGACCGATCCGCGCATCGTGGCGCGCGCGCGCAAGCTCGACATGGTCACCTATGAGGAGATGCTGGAGCTTGCCAGCGTCGGCTCCAAGGTGCTTCAGACCCGCTCCGTCGCCCTTGCCATGAAGGAGAATGTCCGCATTCAGGTGCTGAGCTCCTTTGACGATCCCACTCAGGATGAATTGCCCGGCACGCTCATCGTCGGCGAACAGGAAATCGAGGACAGCACTATGGAACGTCAGCTCATCACTGGCATCGCCCACGACAAGAACGAGGCGAAGATCATCCTGACCCGCGTGCCCGACCGGCCCGGTGCGGTCGCCAGCATCTTTGGCCCGCTTGCCGACGCCAGCATCAATGTCGACATGATCATCCAGAATGTCGGCCGCGAAAAGGGCGAGACGGACGTCACCTTCACCGTGCCCGGCGCCGACCTCGCCCGCTCGATTGACATATTGGAAGCCGAGAAGGCCAAGATCGGCTTCAACCGCATCATCTCCGATGCCAAGGTCGCCAAGATCAGCGTCGTGGGCGTTGGCATGAAGAGCCATGCCGGCGTCGCCGCGATGATGTTCAAGGCGCTGGCCGATCGCGGCATCAATATCCAGGCGGTGGCGACCAGCGAGATCAAGGTCAGCGTGCTGATCGATGCCGACGAGACGGAGCTCGCCGTGCGCGTGCTGCATACGGCCTACGGCCTCGATTCGGACCAGGACGCGGCGTGAGCGTCCAACCACCCAGCGGGCGGGCCCGCTTGCGCGAACTCATGCAGCGCGGCGCGCATTTCCTGGGTTGTGACCATGCGATCCTGTGCGGGGCGATGAGCTGGGTAAGCGAACGCAATCTCGTCGCGGCGATCAGCAATGCCGGCGGCTTTGGTATCATCGCCTGCGGTGCGATGACGCCCGAACTCCTGGATGCGGAGATTGCCGGCACCAAGGCGCTGACGGACAAGCCGTTCGGCGTCAACCTCATCACCATGCACCCGCAGCTGTCCGACCTCATCGATGTGTGCCTGCGTCATGACGTCAGCCATGTCGTGCTGGCGGGCGGACTGCCGCCCAAGGGCAGCATCGAGGCGATCAAGGCGGGCGGCGCGAAACTGATCTGCTTCGCACCGACGGTTGCACTCGGCAAAAAGCTGGTGCGATCCGGCGTTGACGCGCTGATTATAGAGGGCATGGAGGCCGGTGGCCATATCGGCCCCGTTTCGACCGGCGTGCTGGCCCAGGAGATACTGCCCGCACTTGCCGAAGATGTGCCGATTTTCGTGGCGGGGGGCATTGGGCGGGGCGAGGTGATCGCCGCCTATCTGGAAATGGGTGCTGCCGGTACGCAACTTGCCTCGCGTTTTGTCTGTGCGCATGAAAGCATCGCCCACCCGGCGTTTAAGAAGGCCTTCATCCGCGCGTCGGCGCGCGACGCCGTGGTGAGCGTTCAGCTGGACCCACGCCTGCCCGTAATTCCTGTGCGTGCGCTCAAGAATGCCGGAACGGAAGCCTTCGCAGCCAAGCAGCGCGAGGTCGTGCAAAAGCTCGACGAGGGCAAGGTCGACATGGTGGCGGCGCAGCTGGAAATCGAGCATTTCTGGGCCGGGGCCTTGCGCAAGGCGGTGATTGACGGTGATGTCGAATATGGTTCCGTGATGGCGGGGCAGTCGGTCGGCATGGTTACATCCGAGCAGTCGGCAGCCGCTATTATCGCCATGCTGCTTGATCAGGCGGCCGCGGCGATCGCCAAGATGGGGTAGGGTGGGTCGCCCGCCGATTTCTCCACTCGCGGCAGGTGGCATGCGCCTGATGTTTCTGTTACCGTTTAATGATGAACGCGTCGTCCGTGCCCCCCCTCAACGCCTTGACGGCTGCCGCTTCGGCGCGAAAGATACTTTCGCGGCTGCATGATGTGATGGCCGCGCGGTCCAATGCGCAGGCCAAGCTCAACAAGGTCGTCGAGATAATCGGCGAGGAGCTGTCGAGCGAAGTCTGCTCGATCTACCTGCTGCGCGAAGGCCTGCTGGAACTCTATGCAACGCGCGGGCTCAAGCAGGAGGCCGTCCACGTCACCAAGCTGGCGCTGGGCGAAGGCATTGTCGGCACGATCGCGAACAATGTCGAGACATTGAACCTCGATGAGGCTGCGGCCCATCCCGATTATGCCTACCGGCCGGAAACGGGCGAGGAATTGTTCCACAGTTTCGCCGGCGTGCCCATCGTTCGGCGGGAGCGGGCGGTCGGTGTCCTCTCCGTCCAGCATGTTGAACCGCGCCCCTATCAGGAAGTGGAGATCGAGGCGCTTCAGACGGTGGCGATGGTGCTTGCCGAGCTGATCGCCAATGCTGGTCTCATCGACCTCAATCCAGGCGAGGAGCGGCGCCAGGAAACCGGCACGAACATCCTGTCCGGCCAGCAGCTCGTCATGGGCATGGCGCGGGGGCACGCGGTGTTCCACCAGCCGCGTATCAATATCGAGCATACGGTGGCGGAGGACACCGAGGTCGAGCGCCAGCGCGTGATTTCCGCGTTCAACAAGATGCGCGAACAGATCGACCGCATGACCGGCCAGGCCGAATTCGGCGTCGATGGCGAACATCGCGAAGTGCTCGAAACCTACAAGATGTTCGCCTATGACGAGGGCTGGGCGCGCCGCATCAACGAAGCGATCGACAGCGGCCTGACGGCGGAAGCGGCGATCGAGCGCGTACAGCAGCGCACGCGCATGCGCATGCGCCAGATCGACGATCCGTTGTTGCAGGACCGGATGCACGACCTGGAGGATCTGGCCAATCGCCTGATCCGCATCGTGGCCGGCCAACTCGGTACGGCCGCGCAAATGGGCCTGCGTCAGGACACGATCCTCATCGCCCGCAACCTGGGTCCTGCGGAACTGCTGGAATATGACCGGCGGCGCCTCAAGGGGGTGATCCTCGAGGAAGGCTCGCTGACGGCTCATGTCACCATTGTGGCGCGTGCCATGGGCGTGCCGGTCATCGGCCGCATTCGCAATGTGCGCCAGCTGGTCAATGAGGGCGACCTGATCCTCATGGACGTGACCGAAAATCGCGTGTTCATCCGGCCGTCGGTGCCGATGGACAACGCGTTCGAGACGCGGCTCGCCCTGACCCAGAAGAAGCGCGCCGCCTACGCCGCCATGCGCGATCTGCCGGCGGTGACGCGCGACGGCGTGCGGATCGAGCTGATGGTCAATGCGGGCCTGCGCGACGATGTTTCGGCGATCGACATAACCGGGGCTGACGGTGTCGGGCTCTTTCGGACGGAATTCCAGTTCCTGGTGTCCGCGACCCTGCCCCAGCGCGAACGGCAGCAACGCCTCTATCGCGATGTCCTCGATGCAGCCGGGTCGAAGCCGGTGATCTTCCGGACGGTCGACATCGGCGGAGACAAGGCGCTCCCCTATCTGCGCACTGACGAGAGTGACGGGGAGGAGAACCCCGCCATGGGCTGGCGCGCGCTCCGGCTCTCGCTCGAACGCGACGGGCTCATGAAGGTGCAGGCGCGTGCGCTGCTGGAGGCCGCCGCAGGGCGGACGCTTCACGTCATGTTCCCGCTCATTTCCGAGCCATGGGAGTTTGAAGCGGCGAAATTGCTGTTCGAGGATCAGAGGGAGCTGCTGACGCGTCAGAAACGCAAGCTGCCATCGGTGATCCGCTATGGCGCGATGCTGGAGGTGCCGGCGCTGGCCGAAGTGCTCGACCAGCTCCTGCCCAAGCTGGACTTTCTGTCGATCGGCACCAACGACCTCACCCAGTTCCTGTTCGCGGCGGACCGGGCGCATCCCAAGCTCGCGGAGCGCTATGACTGGCTCAGCATTGCCATCATGCGATTTCTCGGTAGGATTGTGCGTGCATGTAATGAATATGATGTGCCGGTCGGTGTTTGCGGCGAAATGGGGGGGCGTACGATTGACGCGATGGGGCTGCTCGCGCTCGGGCTCAGGCGCTTGTCGATCACGCCAGCATCGGTCGGTCCGGTGAAAGCGATGATCCGGTCGCTGGAACTGACACCGCTCGAAGCGGCGATGCAGACATTGTTGTGGGACGGCACCAGCAATACGCGACATTTTCTCACCGAATGGGCCGACGAACATGGGGTAGAAGTGGCATAAGCCAGTTTAATCAGAAGGTTTTCGGCACCGTTTACTGTTCCATCTTAACCAAGTTGACACGCGCTTATGGCTGGTGAGACAAGGCGCCCGGGGCGCCAAACGACAAAAACGGAAGCAGCGATGGAAAGCGATGCGGGAGAACAATTGCAGGAACCCGTAGCGGCGGCTGGCGACGCGGCAAGCCAGATGCGCGCGGCCCGCAAGAAGGCGGGTCTGAGCCTGGCGGACATTGCGGCTCGCACGCGGGTGCCCCTTCGTCACCTCGAGGCACTGGAGCGCGGAGATTATGGTGCCCTGCCCGGGATAACCTATTGTGCCGGTTTTGCGCGCGCCTTTGCCCGGGCGGTTGGCATGGACGAGGTGGCGCTCGTTGCGAAGATCCGTCAGGAAGCCGATGACGCGGGCGACTTCGCGTCGGCCCAGTTCCACATCGAGGAGCCAGTTGATCCGGCGCGGATTCCACCCCGGATCCTGGCATGGGTGGCAGCGATCATCGCGTTGCTCATCATGGGCGGCTATGCTCTCTGGCGCATACAATTGAATGCGCCGCCGTCCGAAGAAGCTGTGCTGAGCCCGCCGCCGCGCCGCGCTGTGCCCGTGAAGCAGGCGCCGCCGCCCGCCGTGGCGCAAGCAGGACCAGTGGTGCTGACGGCCGCCGAAGATGTGTGGCTGCGCATAAATGACGGCGAGGCCAGCCAATTGTTTGAAGGGATGCTAAAGCGCGGCGAGAGCTTCACCGTGCCCCTGGATGCCAAAAACCCGACGATTCTGACGGGGCGTCCCGATGCGCTTGCCGTCACCGTCGGTGGCCGGCCAGTGCCGCCGCTCGGTACGGCCGAGAAGACGATTTCCAATTTCCCCATCAGTGCAGCGGCGCTGCTGGCCAGGGGTACGGCCATGCCGTCCAGCCCAGCCGGCGCGGCACCGGAGGCGCCTGGTCCGGCGTCGAACGCGCCTCCGGTAACGTCGCCGCCTCCGGCCGCGCGTCCGCAAAGACCCAGCTCCCCGAGCGAGCGCAAACCCGCGGCGGCGAATGATCCTGCCGAGGTGCCGCCTGCACCGGCTTCTCCTGCCGGGCAGTGAAGCTTGGCCGCTTGTCTTTACGGCCTGACTATTTCCACTATGGTGCGCTCGACGGAGCCGGACCCTGGATCCGCTGGAGAAGAATGCATGCGTTTTTTGTTCGTTGCCCTGCCTCTTTCGGCCATGATTGCGGTGCTGCCGACCGGCGCATCGGCCCAGACGACGATCGATGGACGCGTCAACCGGCTGGAGCAGGAAATGCGGGCCGTGCAGCGCAAGGTTTTTCCGGAAGGCGCAGGGCGGTTCGTGCAGCCGGATCTCACCGCGCCGCCGACCGCCACAACGGCCACCGGCACCCCGGCCGCTTCGCCCGTTGCTGATCTGGAGGCGCGGGTGTCGGCGGTGGAGACACAGCTTACCAACCTGACCGGTCAGGTTGAGCAGAATAACTTCAAATTGCGCCAGCTCGAGGACGCCTTCACCAAATATAAGGCCGAGACGGCGGAGCGATCGACCAGTGCCACTGCCAGTCCCGTTGCCCCCACGCCGCCGCCAGCCACGCAGCCCAGGCCAGGCGTCGCGGCGCCGAAGCCCGCCAATGTGGGCGTCAAGCTGCCGGCCGCAGCCAAGCCCGCAAAACCTGCCGATCTGGCATTGACGCCGGCGAGCGACCGCAAGATTGCCGTGGCTGCGATCGAAAGACCGGACACGGGCAATGCCGCCGATGACGCCTATGCCTATGGGTATCGGCTGTGGGCGGCCAAATTCTACCCGGAGGCGCAGGTCCAGCTCAAGGCAACGGTCGACAAATTTGGCGGGGCTGGGGTGGGCTCGCGCGCGCAGAACCTGCTGGGCCGCGCTTATCTTGACGACGACAAGCCGGCTCTCGCCTCCGTCGCATTTTATGATAATTACAAGACGCGCCCCAAGGGAGATCGCGCCGCCGAAAGCCTGGCCTATCTGGGCGAGGCGTTGATCCGGCTCAAGAAGCTGCCCGATGCCTGCAAGGTCTATGAGGAACTCGGTGCCGTTTACGGTCCGACCCTCAGCGCGCCGCTCAAGGACATGATGGAAAAAGGCAAGGCGCGCGCGAAATGCAGTGCCTGACGACCTGACGCAGCGGTTTGCCTCGGCTGTCGAGGCGCTGATCGGGGAGGTGGCGGCGTCCGCGGCGCGATTTGGCATCGCGGTATCCGGAGGGCCGGACAGCATGGCTCTGCTCGATCTGGCGTCGCGCCAGTATCCGGATCGGATCGAGGCGGCGACCGTCGATCACGGCCTACGCGCGGAATCGGCGGTGGAGGCGGAAATGGTGGGCGAGCATTGTGCCAGCCGATCCATTCCCCACGCCATCTTGTACCCCGCAACGCCCATTCAGGGCTCCATTCAGGCGGAGGCTCGGGCGGTACGCTATGCCCTGCTGGAGGCCTGGATGGATCAGCGGGGGCTGGACTGGCTGCTGACTGCCCATCATGCTGACGATCAGCTGGAGACGCTGGTGATGCGCCTCAATCGGGGATCGGGCGTCGCGGGGCTTGCGGGCGTTCGCGCGCGGCGCGGCCGGATATTGCGGCCGCTGCTGGCCGTGCGCAAGGCTGAGCTGGAGGCCCATGTCCGTGCCGCCGGCATTCCTTATGTGGCGGATCCGAGCAATGTGGATGCTCGCTTCGACCGGGCGCGTTTGCGGGGGCATCTGGCGCAAGCAGCTTGGCTTGACCCCCAAGCGGCGGCGCGCAGTGCCGCTGCGCTGGCCGACACGGAGGAAGCGCTCGGATGGATGGCCGACAGACTGTATGCGGAGCGTGTGACGCGCGGTGCGGACGCGCTGGTCCTCGATTCCGGCGATATCCCGCGGGAATTGCTCCGTCGGCTGCTGGCGCGTATGATGAGGGATACCGCGCCCGATGCGCCAGAACCGCGCGGCGAACGGATCGATCAGGCAATTATTCAGCTTTGTCGTGGTAGGAGGGTCAGTATCGGCGCCTGTGTCGTCACAGGGGGCGTGCATTGGTCCGTGCGACGCGCGCCACCGCGACGGTCGCCCTGACCATTGCGCTTTGCATGTTTCAGCCTATCTTGGCTCGTGAAAGTGAGTGAACATGAACGACGAGAAGGACCCGCAGATCAATCCCTGGGTCAAGAGTGCGCTGATATGGGCGGGTGTGATCCTTGCCCTGTTGCTGTTCGTGACGATGTTCGACAGCAGGACGGCGACGCAGACCGGCACTTCCATCGCCTATTCGGACTTCCGGCAGAAGGTCCAGAATGGCGCGGTCAAGGAGGTCGCGATCGCGCCCGACCGGATCAGCGGTACGCTCGACAATAACCAGCGGTTTTCGACCGTTCCTGTGACCGATCCGGGCCTCGCGGCCCTGCTCGACGAGAATGGCGTGAAATATAGCGGCGAGAAGGAGGAGCAGCCCAGCTTCTGGATGATCCTGCTCTATCAGTCGCTGCCGTTCGTGTTGATCCTCGGCATCGCCTTTTTCGTGCTGCGCCAGATGCAGAAGGGCGGCGGCGCGTCCGGCGCCATGGGCTTCGGCAAGTCCAAGGCGAAGCTGCTGACCGAAAAGTCCGGCCGCGTCACCTTTGACGATGTCGCCGGTATCGACGAGGCGCGCGAGGAACTGCAGGAAATCGTCGAGTTCCTGAAGGACCCGACCAAATTCGCACGGCTGGGCGGCAAGATCCCCAAGGGCGCGCTGCTGGTCGGCTCGCCCGGTACCGGCAAGACGCTGCTGGCGCGCGCGATCGCGGGCGAGGCGGGTGTGCCTTTCTTCACCATTTCGGGTTCCGATTTCGTCGAGATGTTCGTCGGCGTCGGCGCGTCCCGTGTCAGGGATATGTTCGAGCAGGCGAAGAAGAACGCGCCTTGCATCGTCTTCATCGACGAAATCGATGCGGTCGGCCGTCATCGCGGCGCGGGCCTCGGCAACGGCAATGATGAGCGCGAGCAGACGCTGAACCAGCTTCTCGTCGAGATGGACGGGTTCGAGGCGAATGAGGGCATCATCATCATCGCCGCGACCAACCGGCCTGACGTGCTCGATCCCGCGCTGCTGCGGCCCGGCCGGTTCGACCGGCAGGTGGTCGTGCCGCGTCCGGATATCGAGGGCCGGGTCAAGATCCTCGAAGTGCATATGAAGAAGGTGCCGCTGGCGCCCGATGTCGACGCGCGCACGATCGCGCGCGGCACGCCGGGCTTTTCCGGTGCCGATCTTGCCAATCTCGTCAACGAGGCAGCGCTGATGGCGGCGCGGCGGGGCAAGCGGCTGGTGGCGATGGCCGAGTTCGAAAGCGCCAAGGACAAGGTCATGATGGGCGCCGAACGCCGGTCCATGGTCATGACCGACGATGAGAAGAAGATGACCGCCTATCATGAGGCGGGCCATGCCATCGTCGCGACCCATGAGGCGGCGTCCGACCCGATCCACAAGGCCACCATCATCCCGCGCGGTCGTGCGCTGGGCATGGTGATGCGCCTGCCGGAGCGGGACAATTACAGCTATCACCGCGACAAGATGTACGCCAATCTCGCTGTCTCGATGGGCGGGCGCGTGGCCGAGGAGATCATCTTCGGCTATGACAAGGTCAGCTCGGGCGCATCGAGCGATATCCAATATGCGACCAAGCTGGCGCGCGACATGGTCACGCAATGGGGCATGTCCGACGAGCTCGGCCCGCTGCAATATGAGGAGCCGCAGGGCGAGACCTTCCTCGGCTATTCGCAGAGCCAGCGGGTGCACATGTCCGACGAGACGGCCAAGAAGATCGACAAGGAAATCCGCCGCATTGTCGACACCGGCTATGAACGCGCCCGCACGGTCCTGAGCGACCATGAAGACCAGCTCCATCTTCTCGCCACGGCATTGCTCGAATATGAGACGCTATCGGGCGAAGAGATCAAGACGCTGATCGACAAGGGCGAGATTGTGCGCGACGGCAATGCCATCCGCCCGGTGGTTGCGCCGGTAACCGGCACCTCCATCCCCAGGAGCGGCAAGCGTACCGCAGCCCTTCGCGAGCCCAGACCGCAGAGCGTCTGAGGGATAAGCTGATGGTGTTCACGAGAAAGAGGGCTTCGGCCCTCTTTTTTGTTTGGCCTTGGAATAGGTTCGGCTTTGCGCCACACTTCGCTTGAGGAGCGCGCGTAGCCATGCCGATCTATGTGGATGAAAGCGGCGGGCTATCCGCGGGCGCGATGACGATGGCAGGCGTCGAGATCGAGGAGGACGCGGCGCGCGCCCTTGTCGCGCGGTTTCGGGCGATCACCGGGCTCCGTGGAGAGCTGAAGGGCAGCCGGATCGATCTCGTCCAGCGAGCGCTGGTCCTGGAGCTGTTGGAGCGGTTCGGCGGACGAACCCGCATCTGCACCATCAATCGGTCGCAGCTGGGGCAGAGGGTGCAGCCGCGCGACTTCGACGTCTATGTGGCGCTGCTTACGCAGCTCGTGGACGACTGGCTTCCGGAGACAGGCGGGTGCGCCAAATTCGTCATCGATGCGGGGCGCTATGATGCACTGGTGCTGGAGAAGGTGCGGGCCGATGTCGCTGCGACACTGGAAATCTGCGGCAGTGCGGACATGATTGAACGCCACCGCTCGCCGGGGATTCAGATCGCCGACGTGGTCGCCAACTGCCTCTTCAATCTGGCCATTGTTTCAGGTCGCGCTGCCCGCATTCAGCAGATCGTGGCGCCGTTCCTGCTGTCGCATATATTGCGTGAGGCGCCGCTGCGTGCCCAGCTTGCGCCAAGCCCGGCCACATCCGTCCGATCGAACCCGGGGCTGGAACGCCCCGTGGTCCGATAGTCGTCAGCCGTCGTAATCGCCGCCGATATTGTGGTTGCGCGGCGGTGTTGCCGCCGTAAGGCGCAGGGCCTCGGCGGAGCGGGCGAGCGAGCCGATTTCATCCGGCGTATCGTCGTCGTCGACCAGCACCTTCTGCATCGAACCGATGAGGTCGGCCTGCAGTTCTTCGGGCAGAACCGTTTCTTCCGCGATTTCACGCAGGGCAACGACGGGATTCTTGTCACGGTCGCGGTCGACTGTCAGTTCGGCGCCGCCCGATATGGAACGAGCCCGCTGTGCCGCAAGCAGCACGAGGTCGAAACGGTTGGTGACCTTGTCGATGCAATCCTCGACGGTAACACGCGCCATGGCTGTAATCCTGAACTTCGGGGGAGTGGGAAAGGACGGGCTGCTACCAGCATGGCCTCGCAAAGTCAACTTCGGGGTGATGGCGAATGGACATCTACCCCGTTGGCAATGCGGTGCCGATGACGCACAATCCACGCCAAAGCCAGGGGGAGGAAGGCGTGACTGCGGGACGCAGCATAGAGGTCGACGGTAATCAGCTGGCACTGCTTGAAGACGGCCCCGGCCGGCTGGAGGCGCTGATGAACCTGATTGCGGCCACGCACCATCGGTTGTGCCTCTTTTTTTACACCTTTGCGGCGGACGAGGCCGGTGCGGCGGTGCGAGCGGCGCTGATCGACGCGCGCGGTCGCGGCGTGGAGGTCATCCTCATGGTCGATGCCTTCGGGTCCTCGACCACATCGGCTGGCTTTATGGCGCCGCTCGTCGAGGCAGGCGTGTGTTTTGCCCGCTTTGGCTCGCGGCCATCGACCCGCTATCTGATCCGCAATCACCAGAAGATGGTGATCGGGGATGGCGTCCGCGCGATCATCGGGGGGTTCAACATCGCAAACCCCTATTTCGCCAAGGCAGATGATCATGGGGGCTGGTGTGACCTTGGGGTCCTGATCGAGGGCCCCGCCGTTGCCGGCCTCCAATCATGGTATGATCGTCTCGCGGCCTGGGTGTTTGAAAGCGATCAGCGTTTGCGGTCGCTGCGTCGCATGGTTCGGGACTGGGCGCCCGGTGACGGACAGGTGCAATGGCTGATGGGCGGTCCGGCGCGCCGGCTGAGCGGTTGGGTACGGCGGGTCAAAGCGGATCTGCAGTCGGGGCGACGACTCGACATGGTGGCGGCGTATTTCTCGCCCGGCCGGAATATGCTCAAGCGGCTGATGCACGTCGCGAAGCGAGGGGACGCGCGGGTCATCGTGCCGCTCTATTCAGACAATACAGCGACCATCGGCGCTGCCCGCCATCTCTATCGACGCATGCTGGCCAGCGGTCTGCGCCTGTTCGAATATAAACGCTGCAAGCTGCATATGAAGCTGATCGTGATCGACGACATCACCTATGTGGGATCCGCCAATTTCGACAAGCGCAGCCTCTACCTCAATGTCGAGCTGATGTTGCGTGTGCAGGATGCGGCCTTTGCCGATGTGGTGCGGGAGATCGTTGTGAGGGTTGAAAATGAAGCGCGACCGATTGACATGGCGGCCTATCGCGCCATGGCGGGCCCCGTGGCGCGGATCCGCTGGCTGATCAGCTATGCATTGGTGGGCGTGCTGGATTACACGATCACCCGGCGTCTCAATTTCCGCAGCGAACCGCGATAGGTCAGCGCTCGCTCTTGCTGGCGCGCATCAGGCGTGCCGGCGGGATGCAGAGCCACACCCGGTCAACCGCGATCTGCGCGAAGCGGGCCTTGAGCATCGGCAGGACGAACAGCGAATATTGGTAGACGAGAAAGGCACCGCCCGGCTCGAGCGCGCGCTCGGTGGCGTCGACGATTGTTTCCGCCATACCATCCGGCAAGGTCGAAAACGGCAGTCCGGAGAGAATGTAATCCGCCTTTTGCGCGCCATGGGCGGCGAGAATCGCCTCGATATCCGCTGCCGAGCCCTGGACGACCGTCAGGCGCGGATCGGGAAGGCTGCGGCGCAGATGATCGACGAAGCACGGATTGGGATCGATGCCGATAACCCGCGCGTCCGGGCGCGCAAGTTCCAGCACGCGGCGCGTGAAGGCGCCCGTGCCGGGGCCATATTCGACGAACAGCCGGCACCTGCTCCAATCCACATCGCGCAGCAGTCCATCGATGGCGGCGCGCGAGGTCGGAACCACTGCGCCGACGCTCATGGGATCGTTTAGAAACTGCCGAAAGAACAACAGGCCGGATGTCGCGGGCAGGCGCAGTTGCGCCTGCAGTCGATCAAGCCACGGCCGTCGTTCCGTGCGGGAGCGGTTCATCAGATCATCCTCTGCCTGTCCATAACGCGGAACGACGAGCCTTGGCCGCGCCCATGCCTAGCTTTTTTTATTGTCGTCCACGGCCAGGCCATGGCGCAGCAGCATGGGAACATTGGCGGCGGCAAAAGCCATGGAAACAAACGTCACGCCCCAGACCTTGATCGTCAGCCATTGGTCCGGGGTCAGCGAGGCGATCATCGCTTCATTGACGACGGCCATGACCGCGAAGAAAACGCCCCAGTTGCGCGACAGCTTGAGCCAGCCGACCTCGCTCAACCCACGATAGGCGGCCTCGAGCAGATATTTCAGCAGCGGCCGCCCGCGCAGCCATCCCCCCAGCAGCATCAGGGCGAAAAAGGCGTATATCACCGTGGGCTTGTGCTGGATGAAGCGGAAGTCGTGGAAATAAATGGTGAGCGACCCGAAAAACAGCACGAGGATCGCCGAAAGCCAGAGCATCGGCGCCACCCGTCCCAGCCTTATGCGCGACACGATCACGGCCGTGATAATCGCCACCATGAAGGCGGCGGTGCCAGCGATGATACCCACGAACTTATAGGCCAGGAAGAAGACCAGCAGCGGTCCGAAGTCGAGCGCGAGCGGGAGCCAGCTCTCCTTGGGGGGAGGGACGGGCAGGGGCCCGCCGTCGACCGGCGTCATCGCGGCCTCGTCCTTCAACTCAACGGGCATAGGCTACTCCTGCGATGGCACGCGCCAGCTCCGCCGGGTCAAATGGGCGCAGATCGTCGATGGTTTCGCCCACGCCGATCGCGTGGATCGGCAGGCCAAACCGTTCGGCGGCCGCGACCAGCATGCCGCCCCGCGCGGTGCCGTCGAGCTTGGTCATGACAAGGCCGGTGACCCGCGCCACATCCCCGAAAATCTCGATCTGGTTGAGCGCGTTCTGGCCGGTGGTGGCATCGAGGACGAGCACGACGTCATGCGGCGCCTCCGGATTGAGCCGGCCGAGCACGCGCTGGATCTTGGCGAGCTCATCCATCAGCTCGCGCTTGTTCTGGAGGCGTCCGGCGGTGTCGACGATCAGGACATCGGTGCCGGCCGCGCTGGCCTGCTTCACCGCCTCGAACACCAGGCCCGCCGCGTCGCCGCCTTCCTTGCCGGAGATAAGCGGCACGCCGGCGCGGTCGGCCCAGACCTGAAGCTGCCCGATCGCAGCGGCGCGGAATGTGTCGCCTGCCGCCAGCATCACGCTGTAATCCTGTTCCTTCAGGAGATGCGCCAGTTTCGCGATCGTGGTGGTCTTGCCGGAGCCGTTGACGCCGATGACGAGGATGACATGCGGTCTGGGGAAGGCGTCTATTTCGAGGGGTATCGCGACCGGCTTCAGGACCGCCTCGATTTCTTCCGCGAGAATCTCGCGCAGATATTCCTCGGTCAGGGTGCGATTGTAGCGGCCCTCCGCCAGGCGCTCGCGGATGCGCGCGGCCATGGCGGGGCCAAGATCGGTGACGATCAGCGCTTCCTCGATCTCGTCGAGGGTCTGGTCATCCAGCGCCGCCTTGGTCAGCAGTCCCGAGATATTCTCGCCCAGCTTTTCGGACGTGCGGCGAAAGCCGCCGAAGAGCTTGTCTCGCCAGGAACGGGCGGGCGTTGCAGGGTCAGCCATGGCGCTCCTCTTGCGCGATCAGGCGACCATTCTCAACCCCGACCACGCGTGCGGACACGATTTTGCCCGGCGTGGCGGGTGCGCTGAGGTGCACCGGCGCGAAATCGGGCGCGTGACCGTCCTGGCCGCCGCGCTCGACCAGTATGTCGAGCTGCGCGCCCGTATGATCTTCCAGCCAGCGATCCCGCTGAGCCTTGCAGGCGTCGCGCAGGCGGCTTGCCCGTTCGCGCACGACGATGGGATCGACCTGCGGCATGAGGGCGGCGGGCGTCCCTTCGCGCGGTGAATAGGGAAAGATGTGGCCGTGGACGATCCGGCATTGGGAGACGAGGTTCAGGCTGTGCTCGAACATGGCGTCGTCCTCGGTCGGAAAGCCGGCGATGATGTCCGCGCCGATGGCGATTTCCGGCCGCCGGGCGTGCAGGCGCTGGACGAGGTCGATCGCCTGCGCGCGGTTGTGGCGGCGCTTCATGCGCTTGAGGATGAGGTCATCGCCCGCCTGCAAGGACAGGTGGACATGCGGCATGACCCGCGCCTCGCCGGCCAGCAGGTCGAACAGCCGGTCGTCGATCTCGATGCCGTCAAGCGAGGACAGGCGCAGGCGCGGCAGGTCGGGAACGCCCCTCAATATCCGTTCGACCAGCAGGCCCAGCGTCGGGCCGCCGGGCAGGTCCGCGCCATAGCTGGTGACGTCGACCCCGGTCAGCACGACCTCGCGCATGCCGCCATCGACCAGCGCCTTGATGCGGTCCACCACGGCGCCCGCAGGAAGAGACCGGCTCGGGCCGCGGCCATAGGGGATGATGCAGAAGGTGCAGCGATGATCGCAGCCGTTCTGGACGACGACAAAGCCACGGGTCCGGTCGGAAAAGGCGTTCGCCAGATGGGGGGCGATTTGCCGCACCGTCTGGATGTCGGCGACCTGAATCTTCGCCTCCCCACCTGTACCAGGTATACGGTTGTACGGGAATGACGAGGGTTGGAGCTTCTCTTCGTTTCCGAGCACCAAATCGACTTCCGGCATGGCCGCGAACATCGTCGGGTCGGTCTGGGCCGCGCAGCCGGTGACGATCACGCGGGCATCCGGGCGGCGGCGATGGGCGCGGCGGATGGCCTGGCGGGTCTGGCGCACGGCTTCGGCCGTGACCGCGCAACTGTTGACGATCACGACATTGTCATCGTCCCGCGCCAGTTCGGCCATGGCCGCGCTCTCGGCGATGTTGAGGCGGCATCCCAGGGTGATGATCTCCGGTCCGCTCACCGTAGCGCATTCAGGTCGACGGTGCCGTCGAACACTTTGGCGGCGGGGCCGGTCATGCTGATCGTTGCACTATCGTACCAATCGATCACCAGGTCGCCTCCCGGCAGGGAGACAGTCACCGGGCCGGCGCACAGGCGGCGGCGGATGGCCGCGACAGCGGTGGCGCACGCGCCCGTCCCGCAGGCGCGGGTGAGGCCAGCGCCGCGCTCCCACACGATCAGGCGGATGTGGTCGGGGGCCAGAACCTGCGCGAAGTTGACGTTGACGCGGGCAGGGAAGAGCGGGTCCATCTCGATCAACGATCCCAGGCGGGCGGTATCGACCGCGCCGAGATCGGCGACGAAGAAGATGACATGCGGGTTGCCCACATTGACGGCGGACGGCGGGGGCAGGTCTTCCCAGCTCGCTGGCATCGTAGCGGTGTCCATCGCATAGGCGAGCGGGATCGCATCCCATTCGAACCGGGGCAGGCCCATGTCGACGCGCACGCCGTCGCCGTCCCTGCGCGCGTCCAGCAGCCCGGCGCGGGTCTCCACGGTCACATCGCGCCCGACGAACAGCGGCACGCAGCGCGTGGCGTTGCCGCAGGCTTCCACTTCGCCGCCGTCGCTGTTGAAGATGCGCATGCCGACATCGGCGCGCTTCGACCGGCCGATCAGGATGACCTGGTCACAGCCAATGCCGGTCCGCCGGTCCGCGATCGCGCGGGCCAGCGCGCTGTCCATGGCAAGCGGCGCATCCCGTTCGTCGATGACGACGAAGTCATTGCCGAGGCCATGCATCTTGGAAAAGGGGCGTTCCATGGCTCCGCCATGTAGGGACAGCACCGCATGAAGTCCATGCTGACGCTGCCCCGCAGCGTCAGTGAGATCGGCCCATATTTTTCACGAAAAATATTTGGTCGGGGAGAGAGGATTCGAACCTCCGGCCCCTGCCTCCCGAAGACAGTGCTCTACCAGGCTGAGCTACTCCCCGACCGTGCCGAAATCCTGCGATTCCGACGGGGCAGGGCGCGGTCTATAGAGAGGCTATGGCTCCGTTGCAAGCGCCTGACTTTAAGCGCGCCCCAATGCCCGGAAAGGTGCCGGACAGCTTACGCAAACCAAATAGGTACAACTCTGTCCTACAGCTAACGAAGTGATCTATGCGCCGATGTGAGGAGTCGGAAGCATCAGCTGTCGGCCGCCTGCTCCCCACATGCGACAGCGCGACAGACAGGAGAAATTCATGGCGACAAGTTACGGGAAGTCAGTGCTGGCAGCCGACGTTTGGACCGATGTTACCGCCTCGCTGGCCGGTTCGCCGGGCGTGACATGGCAAAATGTCTGTCCCTATGAACTGATGGTCAGCTTTGGCAATGCCAGTGCCCCGGCTGCGGGGGAGGGGCAGATTCTGCGCCCCGGCGGCGCCTATTACGACAAGAGCGGCAGCAGCAAAGTGTGGGCCAAGGCGATGGGGCCGGCCGGCGCGATCGCGGCGACCAAGGACTGATCGCGTGACCCTGTGGACTGCGATCAACCTGGGCCTCGCGGCGCCCGCCTTCCTCAACCCGGCGGCCGTCATGGCCTCCGCTCCAACGGTCAGCAAGACCGCCGATCGCACGACGACCACCGTCGATGCGACCATCCGCACCGTAGACAGGAGCTAATATGAGCTTTCAGACCATCAATGTCGGCGCCGCCGCGAATGACGGGACCGGCGATACCGAGCGCGCGGCCTGGCAAAAGGCCAATGCCAATTTCTCCGACCTCTATAATGCCCAGGGCAAGATCATGAACCCCCGGCTCATCTTCGCTGGCGACAGCAAGGCGGTGCTAGGCGGGAGCTTCCTGGGCGATAGCTGGGCGGCGTGGGCGCTGGGGCTGGCCGGCGTGGAATATCAATATGGCACCGCCCTCGACAATTGCGGCGTGAACGGCGCCGTCTGCGACAATGGCAACACGACCGCCGCGACCAACGGGTCGGGAACGGCCACCGTGCTGGGCTTTGCGCATGACACCAATGTCGCGGTGATCGTGGCGCGCGTGGCCGCGCGCGTCGCGGCGGGCGACAATGTGGTCATGTGGATACAGGTCGGCACCAATTCGACCGGCAGCGACACATCCCACCTGGCCTCTCTGCGCAAGGTCATCAATGCCTGCCGGACGGCGGGTGCCAGGCTCTTCCTCGTAAACGACATTCCCCCTCTCAACAGCAATGCGGCCGCCGCCGCAAATATCGGTTCGGCCAACGCGCGTCTTGAAATGTGGGCCGCCACCCAGGCCGACGTGAAGATCATCAAGCATCACGCGGCCACGCTGGACTATGCGTCGGCCACGGGTGCCCCGCTGGGCGGTTCTGCTGGCGCTGCCTTTGCCGCGACCAAGGACGGCACCCATGAGAGCTATTATGGCGCCTACCTCGAAGGCAAGGCCATGGCGCCGCAGATCGCGGCACTGTTCCGGGCCGTGCCGCTCCGCACCGGTGGACAGGCCGACTTGTACCAGGCCTATTTCGGTGCCAGCGCCTATCCGACCAACGGACTGTCGGCCAATTTGAACAGGAACCCTTTTCTCACCGGGACGGGCGGGAGCGACGGCACGACCAAGGCGGGCTCGGCCAGCGTCACGGGCAGCGTGCCGGATCATTTCAAACTGACCGGCAGCCTGTCCGGCACGGTGAATGTGACCTTCTCGCAGGTGGCGTCGGCTTACCTCAATACCCTGTTCGGCCGGACGGACCTGACGTGCGTTCGCATGACGCTCAGCGGGACGCCCACGGCCAATGACGTGATTTCGCTGGCGGTCGACCAGACTGGCTCCACCCCGTCTCGCTACCCTGTTCTCCAGGTAGCAACGCCAGTCGTCGGCCGCACGATCGCTGCGGCAAATGCCCTGACCGGCGTTCAGGAATTTGCCCTTCAGGTGCCGGGCAAGCTCATACTCCAGAACACCAATGCGAGCGTTGCCAGCAATGCCCTTCCGGTCCTGAACGAACTGCTCATCCTCTGCGGCCTCGACAGCATAGCGGGCGTTACAACCGCGTCTCCGGTGAATTACGCGTCGCCGCCGACTCTTGGGGTTCACACCACTTTGCGCAGCGGTGTGGCGGTGTCGGGCTCGATCGACCTGATCTACTGCGATGCCCGTTACGTGAACGCGGTGCCCGCAGCGCTGGCATAGGGAACTCCTAATGGCCCTCGGGGTTTTGCGAGACAGCCGCTGATCCTGAGGGTCAGGGCCTATGCCGGGTCTTGCCGTCGCCGAAATTGATGAAGGCGGGTGACTCCAGTCACTCCGCCTTCATCAATTTTTGAGAGAAGGGTCTGCTTAAGGGCGGACCCTGTTGGATGGGAGGTTCAAGGATAGCGAGGCATGACCAGAGCCGTGCATGATCGAGCAACCGCCGCATGGGTGGTGATGCTTGCCGCACTGTCGGTCACGGCGTGCCAGGATCGCGGCCAGGATCGCGAGCGCGAGACCAGGCGCGCCGCGCGGACCGGCGTTGCGCTGCATGCGGCGATGCCACGGAGGGCGGCGCCCGTATCCGAACCCCCGACGCCGGACATTCTCGTCTATAGGGCCGTGGCGCCAGAGACGGCCGTCGCACTGAATGCCGCCATGCCGGTCAGCGCCGCGCCCCTGGTTGCCGCTCGGCCATTCCGCATTGGCAATGCGCCCTTGGAAGGACGCGCCGCCGCGACGGATTGCATGACTGCGGCCCTGTTTTACGAGGCGGCCGGGGAGGGCGAATCCGGAGAGAAGGCCGTCGCGCAGGTTGTGCTGAACCGGTTGCGCCATCCCGCATTTCCAAAGACGGTGTGCGCTGTCGTCTTTCAGGGCTCCGATCGGTCGACCGGGTGCCAGTTCACCTTTACCTGCGATGGATCACTGGCGCGGTTGCCTTCCCAGCCAGCCTGGGCGCGTGCCCGGCGCGTCGCGGAGCAGGCACTGACCGGCGCGGTGGACAAGGGTGTCGGGCTTGCGACCCACTATCACACCCAATGGGTTGTTCCCTATTGGCGCAGTGATTTGACCAAGCTGACCGTGATTGGCGCGCACATATTCTATCGCTGGCAAGGAGGAGGGGGCGATCCTTTGGCCTTTTCCAATCACTATGATGGGGGCGAGGCGCTGCCGCCGAAGCTGGCGGGCAGCCTGCCGGCAAATTACCTCTTGTCGACCCCGCTGGATGCTCGGGCGCCTATCGCCCTTCCGTACGTGATCGAGGGCGGCGCGGCGCTCGTACAGAACGGACGGCGTCCCGCCGCCGACGGGGGCGTTCGGTTGCCGTCCTTGCCCGGAAAAGCGCTGGCCGCGGATGAGAATCCTGCGCGGATCGCGGCGGATGAACAGCACGGTCAGTTGCTTTCGAACTGATCCAGGCGGGGGCCAGCCGCCTGTTCGCTATACCAGCCTACTCGCTGTAATAGCCGCTGTATTTCATGTAGTTGGAGCCATATCCATAGCCATAGGGATCGCCGAGACCGCCCTGATAGCGGTTGAGCACCGATCCCAGGCAAGGTGTCGGCTCCATCAGCCGCACGCAGTCGCGCACCTGGGTCCGGTTGGTCACGCCCTGCTCGATCACCAGGATATAGGCGTCCAGCTTGCGACCGATGATCATGGCATCGTCATTGGCAAAGGCCGGCGGCATGTCGCAAAGGACGATCGAATCATCCGGCACGGAACGCATCGCCTCGACCAGCTGGATGCAGCGCTCTCCCGCGAGCAACTCGAAGGAGTCGAAGTGCTGGCCATAGGAGGGATATACCGACAGGCCGCTCTCGCCGATCTTTCTGCCAAAGTGCGACAGGTCGGGACATTCGCCGGACAGGAATTCCGCCAGGCCCTCCTCCCCGGTCATGCCGAAGGCGTTCGCAAGCGACGACCGGCGCAGATCGAAGTCAAAGAGATGGGTCGACCGATTGGGCAGGCGGGACAGAGATGCCGCAAGATTGGCGGCCAGGAACGACTTGCCGGCGCCCGGCGTGGGAGAGGTTATGCCGATCAGCTTCCAGCCATTTTCGTCCATCTTCTTGAGAAGCTGGGTACGAAGCAGGCTGAACGGCCGCGAATGCACGTTGCGACTGTTGAAGGCCACGATATGGCTCGCCGTCAGAGCCGCCTCATCGGGCTCGAACGAGATCAGCGTGCTGGCATCGATCGTTGGCCGACTAGCGACCGTCGCGGCAGCCAAGGGTTGAGGCACGCGCATGCTCCTATCTGGTAGTCCTGCCATCTCGTTCACTGGTTAGCTGCCAGCTCAGGGGACCGCTTACGGAACGGCCAAAGTCGACGGTACCACGGAACCATGTCCGAATGGTGATCGCTGCTGCTGATCGTCGGGATCACGACCAGAGGGGATTCACCCAGCAGCGCGAGGATCATGTCGGCATCGCGAATGGGACGCATGACGAATTCCAGGACCAGTGCAAGAAACAGGCCCAGTCCAAGGCCGGCCGCTATGCCACCCGCAATCAACATCGGCCTGTTGGGCGAAACGGGGTCTTCCGGCACTACCGGGGGATCGATAAGGGTCAGGCGCTCGCCCTGCTGCTCATCTTCGGCCTTCTTGCCGGCCTGGGCATTGAGCAAGCGCGCCGAAACACCTTGGTGCTGGACGTTGAGGACGTCGAGGCGCTTCTGCAACTGCGCGATCTGCTCTTGAATGACCGGTGCCCGCGCCTGCGCACCCATGCTGGCCGATGCACGAGCGGCATCCTGCGCCTTTGCGGCCTGAAGCGTAGCAATCTGGGCGTTGTTGAAAGCGACCTGCTGAGCGATTTCATCCAAAGGCAGCTTCTTGGCGTTGGCGGCGCCAAGGCGCTTTGCCTCCTCGAGCCGCTGCTTGGCGAAGATCACATCCGGGTGGGTTTCCGAATAGATTGCGCGGGCCGCCGCGAGCTGTGCCTCCGCGGCGGAGACGGCCGGGTCGCGCTCGGCGGATGACTTTGCGAGATCCCGCTGGCTGTTCAGCGTGTTATTGTCCCGCTGGAGCGCCGCAATCTGGACGTCATAGCCGCCCGAGCCACCACTATAGCCCATTCCGCCCGCCGAAAGAGCAAGTCCGTTGGCCGCTTTTATCGACGAAATCTGACTCTCCAGTGCAACGATCTGCTTTTGCAGGTCGCCTTCCTGATCGCGCAGGAACTGAACGACATTGCCGGCCTGAGCGGCATTCTTGGTCGCGTCGAGTTGCAGGATTTCCTGGGTCATCGCCTGCGCGACCGCCTGCGCCTTGACGGGGTCCGAATAGGTGAAGGTCATCGTGAACGCGATCGAGTCCTTCTTGCCCGACCCCGCCTGCTGAATGTCGGCCGACACAGCCTGGATCGTCGTGGCGTCGCGCATGTCCTCGATCACCTTGGAGAGGGACGAACGCTGCAATTCCGACGCATAGAGATCGTTCTGGCGAATGAGCTCAATGAGCTGCGGGCGGCTGAGCACCTGTTGCCGGATCTTGGCCATGCGTTGATCCAGCACACCAGAGTCGCCCCCGGCCGTCATGTCTTCGGGCAGCAGGGGCGATTCCACCAGCAATGTGGATTTTGATTCATATTTCGTGGGAAGCAGAAAGGCCGCCAAAATGCCCAGCATCGCACAGATCGCGGCAGGGATGATGATGAGCCAGCGCCGCTGTTTGAATATGGCGGGGAGGTGCGAAAGAAAGGAAGAACCCTCTTCGCGCTCATCATCGGAGACTGTCACATCACCTGTCATTGGAGCATTCCGATTCTGTAGCTGATGCCGACTGACGCTGATAAATTGGACCTAGATGTTACGAATCCGCTAAAATTGTCTGAATAGCCGCCACGCACATTCCCCGTCAGTCTGCTTGTGAGCCGCCGCGAATAGCCGATCGACGAGTACAGGGAGTCTTGCGGCGGGATGGTACCCGATGCGGAATTTCGCGCGTAAGACACATTGCCGTTGATCGAGCTGAATTCATCCAGGCTATAGCTGGCCAACGCACCCAGCGACGTTTGGTTGCTGACCGACCCCAGCGATGAAGGGACCACGGACCGCGAGGCACTGAGGCAGGCATTGAAGCGGCTCTCGGAGCGCTTGCACAGCTGAAACGACCCCGACGCGGCGGTCGATTTTCTTTTGCCCACAAATATATCGGATTCCGTGAAGGTGACGCCACCGCTCGCGGACAGCGACCAACCCTGTCCCAGTTTCAGCGTAGCGTTCAGCTGCGGCGAATAGCTTCGCGCGTCTCCAAGGCGCCCGCCGAGATAGTTGGTCCGCGCTGCGGTGAAATTTCCACCAAGGGAAAGGCGATCGCTGAATTGATGCGAATATGCGAGACCGGCTGTCACGTAATCATATTCGCGAATCGTTCCCGTCCCTTCGGCGCGCGTCGCGGTGCCGTTCGCGCTCACAGAGACTGTGTCGAATTCCGAAAACTGGTGGCTAAGCGACAGCCCGGCCCCATAGCTGTTGCGACGCTGGCGCTGGAGAAACCCGGCAGACGGATCGATTATGAGGGGCAGGGCGGGATCATTGCCCGGTTGGATCGGACTGAGGAGTCCATTACCATTGTCCACGACCAGGCTGTCGAATCTGCCGCTGAGGGAAAAATTCGTGCGTTCGCTCAGCTTTTCCTGCAATCGGGCACTGGCGTTGTAGTCGGTCTTGCCGTCGTAGTTTCGGGTATATTCGGTGCGCGTAACTGAACCGTCCACATCGACCGTTCCGGTCTCGTGCGTATTCCTGACACGGCCCGCAAGCCGCGCACTTCCTGTCCCGGCGCCTCCCGAGCTTCCGCCACCGCCAAAGGGGCTGCTCGAATATCCGGCGTTGAGGTCGACTTGCCCACCTGCGAGCGTTTGCGCATGAGCCGTCTGCGACGCGAGCAGGCAGGGTCCAAGCAGGCAGGGTCCAAGCAGGGCCGGGCCCGACACCGCCAGGCGCAGCCGGTGGGTCATTGTCCAAAAACTCACGGTACGATCACCGTGTCGCCGCTCTCGATTTGGGGAATGGCATCCGGGCCGCTGCCGATATTGCCTTTCATGGCGCCGCTGAGACTGACGCGCAGGACAGTTTGGCCGCCGCCAACCTTACGGATGATGGCGATATTTGAAAGGCTGGCAAATTCCGTCGTGCCGCCCGCCAAGCTCAAGGCTTCGAGCAGATTGACATAGCGGCCGGGTGAAAAGCTTCCGGGAGACTTGACCTTGCCCGCTATGGAAAACGTCATGCCGGTGGGCGCGCGGACGGAGACGGTGACCTGGGGCACCTGACCGCGATATTGGGTTTCCAGGCCTTTGCTGATCTCGCGGGCAATCTGGTCGGGCAACTTGCCCTGCGCCTCGACCCTGCCGACCAGCGGAAAGGAAAAACTTCCATCCGGCAGGACGCGGATTTGACGCTGCAGGCGTTCCTCGCCCCACACATAGACCTCGATATCGTCGCCTGCATTTATCGTATAGGGACGCACCGTGGAAGGTGCGGATTGCTGTTGTGCAGCACCGGGAATGGCTGTGAATGCCATGGTCGCGGCCAAGGTTATTCTTCCGATTGCTTGAAACACGGCATCCGATCCTTTAGTGAGCCAGATATCTCGGCGCTATAGCACAGGATATTGGCTATACCATCCCCAACCCGACAGGGAAATCTGAAGCGGCAGCCTCGCGGGTTCGCGCGACAGGCTGCCATTGCTGCAATGCAAAAAGCGATAATGGCGAGCGCGGCGTCGCTCGCTTCGGTAAATGCGCGTGCACCCTTGGCGGGTCTGGCCATCGTCCTGTTTGTTGCGCCGTCTTGCGACAGCAGCCAGGAGAGAGCGGCAAAATTGGCGCAGACTGCGCAGATGCAGGCGGAAGCCGGCGATCTCAAAGGCGCCAGCAAGTCGATCGGCGAGGCCATAAGCGAGCGCGACGACATACCCGCATATTACGTCCTCCAGGGCCAGATTCAGCTGGGCATGAAAAATATCGGGCAGGCATACCAGTCCTATCAGTCGGCTTTGGCGCTTGACCAGACCAACCAGGAAGCGCTGGGGCTGGTCGCCAATATCGCGTTTCGCGTCGGTCAGCTGGACGAGGCGGAGGAGACCGCCGAGAAGCTGCTGGCGCTGGATCCCCAATCTGTATCCGCGCTGCAGGTCAAGACGTTGGTGAGTCTGCAACGGCATCATCTGGACGACGCCCTGGCCCAGACGGACAAGATCCTGGCGATCAACCCGCAGGATGAGGGCGGTTTGTTGATGCGCGCCCGTGCGCTGGCATTGCAGGACAAGGTTCCCGACGCGATTGAGGTTATCAACAAGCTGACGGCGACCAATGGACAAAGCACGGCCACACTCAGCGCTTTGACGAATATCTATCGCAGGACGCAAGACGCATCCCGGATGCGCGAAGTCTTGAAGCAGTTGGTCGAAAAGGCGCCCCAGGATTTCGCTTCCCAAATAGACTATGCGAACCTGCTCTATAAAATGGGAGCGGCGCCCGAAGCACGGACAGTACTCGCGGGCATATTGGCGGTCGATGTTCCGGAAGCGGCGATCTACGATCAGGTCACGCGCTTGTGGACTGAGTTCGATAATGCGCCCTTGCCTTCGCCGCTGCTGGAAAAGGTGGCCAGGGAGGCGAACCCCATCGCACTTGAGGCCGTGCTGCAGCATTTCCTCCTCACCGGGCAGCTCCGGTCCGGCGACCTGATCATCGCGCGCCTCGACGCGAAGGACAGGCGAAGGCTCGCGCCCATGATCGGCCGGTACACGCTGGCCGCCGGCGATATCCCGGCCGCGCGCGCAATCGCGGCTGACACCCTGGCGCGCGATCCGGGCAATGTTGATGGATTGCTTCTTTCTGCCACGCTGGATTTGGCGGACCGCCGTCCGGCGCAAGCGGTCCTCCATGCACAGACCGCGCTCAGCAGCGATCCGTTGAACCCTGACGCCTACATCGTTCTCGCACGCGCGCATCAGGCGAAGGGCGAGACGTGGCGGGCACGACAGGTTATGGAAGACGGATTGAAGCGGATTCCGCAAAGTCAGTATCTTTATGATAACTATCTGTCGTTTTTGCATCGCATTGGTGACCCGAACCGGGCAGTGGCATTGGCGCGTTCCTTGACGCGGGTCAGTTCTGCCTCGACAAGGGCATGGGACCGGCTGATCTCGGAATGCAGGAATTATGACCCATCATGTATGGCTGAGGCGCAGTCTGGCCGCGCCACGGCGGAAAAAATATTGGGGCTGGACGATGCACCCGGAACGATGCCTGATCGCGGACTGTTCGGCCGGCTGTAGGGAAGTGGCATGAAACCGCAATTGAACCTGAGCCGGCAGATGTCGGGCACCAAATCAGTCCGGCTGACGTCGAACGTCCTTCGCTCGATCGGTATCGTCAATGACATCGTCTGTTTCGCGCTTTCCTATCTGATCGCGCGTGCTCTTTATGCGGCGTTCGTGGGATATTATTACGACGCGCAACTGCAGGCGACCAGCACGATCATCCTGGCGGTCAATTTCTTTCTGATCCGGATCTCTCGTGACGCCTATTCCGGTTATCGCGGTCTGGGGGACGACATGGGCAGCGGAACGCTGCTCGATTTCATGGTCGCGCTGGTTCTCACGGCACTGATCATCGTCCGTTTCGACAAGCTGTCCGAGTTCTCCCAGGGCATGAGTCTGATGTTCGTGCCGATATGCCTGACGATGCTTTTCATCAGCCGGATTGCCTTTCGCGGGGCCGCGCGGGCGATGGCGGTATCCGGGATGATTGGCCAGCGGGTCATCGTATATGGAGCGGATCGCGGTACGACCACAAAGGTGCTGGACCTGCTCGAGATCGAGAACCTGCCCCACGTCAAGGTCATCGGCTTTGCCGACGACCGCGTGGAGCGGGTGGACAAGAACGCGATCGGTTCGACGCCCTATATGGGCGAGCTGGATGACGTGGTGGCGCTCGCGCACGGAGGGGGCCTGGACCAGATCATCATCGCCCTGCCGCTGGTCAGTCAGGACCGGTTGGACACCATTGTCGAGAAGCTCAGCGCGGGCGCGATCGACATCTGCATAATTCCCCGCGAATTCCTGGTGCTGCGGAGCCGGTATCGCATCAATTACATCGGCTCGCTGCCGGTGCTCAACGTGTGGCAGCTGCCGGTCAAGGACCTGCAGGGGATCACGAAGGAAGTGCAGGACCGGGTGCTGGCGGCCATTGGTCTTGTCGTGCTGTCCCCGCTCCTGCTGCTGACGGCGATCGCGATCAAATTGGAGAGCAAAGGACCGATCCTGTTCAGGCAGATCCGTTTCGGTTTCAACAATCAGCCGATCAGCGTGTTGAAGTTCCGCTCGATGTATGTCGACCGGCAGGACGAGAGCGGCGGCGAACGCACCCGGCGCGACGATCCGCGCGTGACCCGGATCGGGCGGATCATCCGGCGCCTGTCGATCGACGAACTGCCCCAGCTCATCAACGTGCTGCGCGGCGAAATGTCGATCGTGGGGCCGCGCCCCCATGCCACGGAGATGCGTGTCGTCGGGGCCTTTTATCATGATGCCGTCCGCGGCTATGCGGCCCGCCACCGGATGAAGCCGGGGATCACCGGCCTCGCCCAGGTGCGCGGACTGCGCGGCGAGATCGACACGATGGAACGTGCGATGAAGCGGGTCGAATATGACATCTATTACATCGAAAACTGGTCGCCGCTGCTCGACCTCAGAATCATCGTCGAGACGATGTTCAAGCTGCTTTGGGATCGTTATGCCTATTGATCGGCCCGGTTGCTTCTGGGAGCGATGGGAAAGCGCATGATGCCGGAGCCTCAGCCAGAGCCTCGACAGGACGCGCAGGTTGCCGTCATTGTCGTGAACTACCGTACACCCGAGCTGGCGATTGCCTGTGTCCGGTCGCTCGTCACTGAACAGGCCGACCTGCCCGGTCTCGAGGTGATGCTGGTCGACAATGCCTCTGGTGACGGATCGGTGGAATCGATGCGCGCCGGCCTGTCCGACCTCATCGAGAGCGGTTTCGTCACGCTCTTGCCGCTTGCGCTGAACGGCGGCTTTGGCTGGGGCAACAACCAGGCGCTGCTGCGGTTGACGGCGCGCGCCGTGCCGCCCCAATTCGTGATGCTCGTCAATCCCGATTGCGAAATTGAGCATGGCGCCATTCGCCGGCTTGTCGACGAAATGCGCGTGAGGCCCGGAGCCGGGGTTGCGGGCAGTCAATTGGTCAACCCGGACGGGAGTTGGTCGGGCTGCGCTTTCAGTTTTCATGGCGTTGCGGATGAGTTCGCGCGGGGAACGCGTACCGCCGCCATTGGATGGCTGCTCGGTTTAAAGCCGATGCTCGCATCATCAGCGGATGTGACGGAAGTGGGCTGGGTCGCGGGGGCCGCGTGCCTGTTTCGTGTAGCCGCGCTCGCCGAAGCCGGTCTTTTTGATGACGGCTTCTTCCTCTATTTTGAGGAGGTCGAATTGATGAGCCGGATCAAGCGCGCCGGATGGTCGATCATCCATGTGCCTGACAGCCGCGTCATGCATGTGGGCGGGGCGGCGACCGGCGTGCGGGAGGGTGCGCCGGTCGTTGAAAAGGCGATGCCGCTCTATTGGTATCAGTCCCGCCGCCGCTATTTCACGCTCGTCTATGGCGCCGTTTCTGCCTGGGCTGCCAGCCTCGCCTGGCTTGCCGGGGATATGGTCGCGGTGTTTCTCGGACTGCTGTTGCCGAAGCGGCATAAGAATAGCCAGGCCGACAGGGATCAGCTCCGCGCCTGCGGGCTGCGTCCAACGTCTCAGGATCGCCAGGCCTGCATCGTCCGGATCGGCGATCCGATCGACCAGCCGCCGGCCTGGATGCGCTTTGCCAAATGACTGGCGCGGCGGGCATTGTCGCGATCGGACGTAACGAGGGCGACCGTTTTGTCGCATGCATGACGTCGCTGCCGCCGGGCTTTCCTGTGGTTTATGTCGATTCGGGGTCTACGGACGACAGCGTTGCCGTGGCCCGATCCCACGGCGCCCATGTCGTGGAACTGCCGCCCGTGCCCGCCTTTACCGCCGCGCGCGCGCGCAATGCCGGCCTGGCGGCATTGATGACGCTGCATCCCGAAGTCGAGCTGGTGCAGTTCCTGGACGGCGACTGCGCGATCGATGGCGGCTGGGTCCATGGCGCGGCGGAGGTTTTGCGCGCACGGCCTGACCTTGCCGTCGTCTTCGGCCGTCGGCGCGAGCGGTTCCCGGACGCGAGCTTCTACAACGCGCAATGCGACCGTGAATGGGATGTGCCGATTGGCGAGGTACGCGCCTGCGGCGGCGATGCGCTGATGCGGGTGTCCGCACTGCGGGCCGTTGGCGGATATTGCGATGACATCATAGCGGGCGAGGAGCCCGATCTGTGCCTGCGCCTGCGCGCGGCGGGCTGGCGGATCGAACGGCTGAACGCCGAAATGACGATGCACGATGCCAATATCCTGACATTCGCCGCATGGTGGAAGCGGGCAAAGCGGGCGGGCCATGCCTATGCCGAACATGTGTGGCGACATCGGGGATCATCCGACCCGGACTGGGTGCGCCAGCTTCTATCCACCGTCTTCTGGGCCCTTGTTCTGCCAGGTGCAGCGGCCATCGCCTTGCTGACATGGCGGCCGTTTGGCTGGATCGCCTTGCTGTTGTGCGCACTGATCCTGTCGGTCTATCCCTTGCAATATGCGCGGCTGGCCCTGCGCGAACGAAGGAGCGGTTTGTCTCCTGCCCATGCCCGTGTCAGTGCAAGACTGATGCTGCTGGCCAAGTTCGCGCAATTGGCGGGCGCGGTGCGCTTCCTCCGCAGTCGCCTTGCCCGAACCCCGCCGAGGCTCATCGAATATAAGCGGTGATTGCCATATGGGATATTGCCGATAGGTTCGCCGCAACGAGTCGTGGAGGTCCCAATTCCGAATATCATCGCCTATGCTGCACTGCTTGCCTGGCCGGTGGTCACGATTATCCTGTTCCAGACATTGCCGGCGCGCAAAGCGGTAATCTGGGGGATTCTCGGGGCTTACCTGCTCCTGCCGGTCGGCGTGGCCTTCGATCTTCCGGGCGTACCCAGGCTCGACAAGACGACCATACCCAATATCAGCGTCTTATTGTGCGGGTTCCTTTTCGCGCGCCACCGCGTCGCTGCGCTGCCGAAGGAGTGGTTTCTGGTGGTCCTGATGGGGATCTTCGTTTTTTCTCCAATCCTTACGACCCTCAACAATCATGATCCGTTGATCCTCTCGGCCAGTGCGGTGCCGGGTATGACCTGGTATGATGCAATGAGTGTCTGTGCTGGTCAGGTCATTCACATCCTGCCGTTCGTGCTGGGTTATACCATGCTGTCGCGCGAGGCGGATCATCGTGTGATCTTGGTCGCGCTGGTGCTGGGGGCGATCGCCTATATACCGCTCATCGCTTTCGAAATCCGCTTTAGCCCTCAGCTGCATCGCATCGTGTACGGCTTTTTCCCGCACGAATTCAGTCAGCAGATGCGCGACGGCGGCTTTCGTCCGGTCGTCTTCCTGGGTCACGGACTGTTGGTCGCGACCTATATCGCCATGGCCGCGTTGGCGGCGCTGGGCCTCTGGCGCCAGCGTGCAACGATATACGGCTTTTCAACAGGGCCGATCGCGGCCGGACTGTTTGTCGTCCTGCTTTTGTGCAAGTCGCTCGGGGCCTTCATCATTGCGGTCTTTCTGGGCCTGTTGCTGCTGACGTTGAGGAACCGTCGTATCTTCAGCGTCTGTTCTGTGATCGCGCTGGTGATCGTCGCTTACCCCGAAGTGCGCGGTATCGGCCTTGTCCCGACGCAGACGATATCGGAACTGGCCTCTTCGGTAAGCGCTGACAGGGCCGCTTCGTTAAAGATGCGTCTGGTCAATGAGGATCAGTTGCTCGACAAGGCCAATAGTCGGCCGTTCTTTGGCTGGGGTTCATGGGGACGCAACCAGATTTACAAATCCGGTTGGCAAGGTGACATCATGACATCCGTGACGGACGGAACGTGGATCATCGTGATCGGAACCTTTGGCTGGCTCGGCTATATTGCGTGCTTTGGCTTGCTGTGCTTTCCGTTCTGGAGGGCCTTTCACGTCCGGAAACATATGACGTTGACGGCTCCCACCGTGGGTCTCCTTGTCGTCCTGCTGGCAAACCTGCTTGATCTCATTCCCAATTCGTCGCTGTCCCCCTTCACATGGCTGATGGCAGGCGCCCTGAGCGCGTTGCGGGTGCCGCGCACTGCGGGGCAGTCCACCAAGGTTCAAGAGGAAGTTAGTCGGGAAACGCCTGTGGCGGCATAGGTCCACGGGGCCACAGCTTGTCCCGATCAAGCAGGCCAAGATGGGATTACAACATATTAACGCGTAATTGGTGGATGGAAAAGCAATATTCATGGCCATGGGGGCGCCATGAACTACTTTATTGCCGGGTCTGTCCTGGCCATTTTATCATCGATATTCGGGCTATTCTTCTACCATGTTTCGCTGCCCTACCATCGCCGGGCCGTCCATTTGAGAGCGGCGGGGCTTTGCGTTTCCTGCGAGCGGCCGGTCGAGGAGGTCGTGAAAAGCGGGCATTGTGGGAATTGCACGTTGGAAATGATAATTGCGCCTTGACGCAATCCGTCAAGCGGCGCCCTGGCCAAGATCACCCACTCCAGGACCAGCGCTAATCTTGTCTGCATTGATCCGAAGAGGTACATGCGGTTCGTTGATGCGGCCGTCCGGGGGACAAGCGGGTGAATTTCTACATTGCGATGAGTAATCGCACTGATCTCGCGGCGATCGAGGCTGAAGCGCGGGCCGGTCAACGTCCAAGGCACGCGGCCGGGCAGTTGGCGTCGGCGCTTTCCGCGACCGTACTCGCACCGGAGCGCGGATCGGGGACCCGCTTCGATCGGCTCCTGTCGCGACTTGTCGGAACGCCGGAAACCTGGGCGCTGGCCCGCCGGTTGCGCGCGCTGCTCAAGGCAGGCGACGTGGTCTTTTGTGCTGATGAGGCGGTTGGAATACCGGTGGCGGCGCTGTGCGGTGGGCGCGGCGCCAAAGTCATGGTCTTTGGGCACAACCTGGTACGGCCCCGCGCCCGGGCCGCGCTGGCGCTGTTCTCGATCGGAAAGAAGGCGGAAGCCTTCATGGCAGTGTCGAAAAAGCAGACCGACTTTCTGCGGCATGCCTACGGTATTGACGATGCGCGACTTCTGACATTATCCGATCAGACCGACATTCGCTTCTTCATCCCTGGCGAGAGTTTGTCCAAGCAGCGCCCGGTGATTGTCAGCGTCGGACTGGAAAAGCGCGACTATCGCACGCTTGCTGCGGCGACCGCCGATCTCGACGTCGACGTCCGCATCAGCGGCTTTTCGGCGGACGCGCGCGTGATCCAAGAAACCTTCCCCGATGAAATGCCCGCCAACATGACGAAGGGATTCTATACTTGGCCTGATCTTCAGGCACTGTATCGCACCGCCGACATTGTCGTCGTCAGCCTTTTTCCCAACACTTATGCCGCCGGGATACAGGGGCTGCTGGAGGCGGTTGCATGCGGAAGGCCGGTTATTGTGACTCGCACGGAGGGGCTCGCCGAATATCTCGATCGACCCGATCTCATCACCAGCGTCGCCACGGGCGATCCCGCTCAGATGCGGGCCGCGATCGAGGCGAAGCTTGCCGATCCGGCGCAAGCGGAGCGTCAGGCGGCGGCTGCGCGCGAGTTTTTCCTGCCCCGCATCGACAGTGACCATTACGTCGCCGCGATCGCGGATAAGCTACGGTCGTTCGGCGCATGGACTTAGGAGTGGCGGAACCGACAGGTTTCGAAGCCCGTGGACGGGTTGCCCCGTTGCGCCGAAATTTCTTTGCGGGTTACCACTTTGTTTGCAACGCAGCATAGCGTTTGTTATTGAACGATTCCGCAATATTTCGTCAATATTGGTTTTGCCTTCCGCCCCTTTCCCCCTGAATGGGACACCATGAATCAACCAGTTAACATCGCCATTGTCGGTCTCGGCAAAATGGGCATTTCCCACCTGAGCATTGCCAACGCAACCGATAGTCTCAACGTGGTGGCCGTGTGCGACAGCGCATCGCTCGTGGGCCAGATGATCGAGCGTTACTGCAAGATTCCGTTTGTCGCGGACTATGACAAGCTGATTGCGACGCCCGGACTTCAGGCCGTGGTGATTGCCACGCCCACGCGTTTTCACGAGAAGATGGTCGAGGACGCCATTGAGCGCGGTCTCCATGTTTTCTGCGAAAAGCCGATGACCCTGTCCGGCGCGGCCAGTGAACGGCTGGCGGCGCTGGGCCGGGAGCGGGGCAAGGTCTGCCAGGTCGGATATCATAACCGGTTCGTGGGCACCTTTGGCGAGGTACGGCGCCTGCTCGATCTGGGTACGATCGGCCGGGTCCGCCACGTCCATGCCGAGGCCTATGGCCCGGTGGTGCTCAAGCCCGCCGCCAAGACATGGCGCAGCAAGCCGACCGAAGGGGGCGGGGCGCTCTATGATTATGCGGCCCATCCCATCAACCTGATGAACTGGTATGTGGGTGAGCCGCTGGTTTGCGGCGGTGCGGAACTCGCGCCCCTGTTCTCGGCGGATGTCGACGACGCGGTTTATGCGAACCTGCGCTTTGCCAGCGGCGCGACCGGCCAGGTCAGCGTCAACTGGTCCGACGAGACGCACCGCAAGATGACGACGCGCCTCACCCTGTTCGGGGACAAAGGCAAGATCATAGTGGACCGGCAGGAACTGCAGATCCACATCGGTGCCAATGGCGTCGTGCCGGACGGTTACAAGCAGGGTTGGACCGTCAAATATATCACCGAGCTGACGCCCAATGTCGGGTTCTATCTGCGCGGTGAGGAATATTCCGCCCAGATAGCCGCGTTCGGTGACGCCATTCAGCAGGGCAATCTCGACTATATCAATGATTTCGCGAGCGGTGCGGTGACCGACAAGACGCTGGAGATGATCCGCGCCCGCGCGCTCACGGAACCGCCCCCGGCCGAGATCATCACCGCCGCCCTTCAGGGGCAGCGACGGGCAGGGCGTGGCCTGTTTGCCAGGGTGATGGGACGATGAGCGACGTGCCGGGTAATTTTGTTCAGGCGACGGGCACCAATGGCGCGCGCTGGCGGCGCTCGCGCATTCTGAATGCCTGGGTCGACGGTCTGCGCCTGCCTGAATTGATGGAGCAGCTGGACGAGGGGATCGTCTATACGCTCAACCCCGACCATCTTTATCACCTCCGTCGCAACCGCGAATTCGCCGCCGCATATCGCAACGCCCGGTTCGTGACGTCGGACAGTAAATATGTCTATTGGGCCTTGGGATTTCTCGGGCGCCGCATTCCCGAGAAGGTATCGGGATCCGATGTCGTTCCGGCCTTCTGGCGCCATCATGCCAAAAACCCGGACTGCCGCATCTTTCTGCTTGGCGCCAAGCCCGGGATTGCCGCGCTGGCAATGGAGCGCATCAACCAGCAGGCTGGTCGCGATATCGTGGTCGGCGCGCATGGTCCGTCGATGAATTTCGTCAACGATCCCCAGGAGACGGACGAGGCAATTGCCATGATCAACCAGTCCGGCGCAAATGTCCTGATTGTCGGCCTGGGCGCGCCCAAGCAGGAGATCTGGATCGAACGCAATCGCACCGCGATGCCCGGCCTCCGGATCTACATGGGGGTCGGGGCAACAATTGACTATGAGGCGCAGGCAGTGCCGCGGGCTCCGGGCTGGATGCGGCGAAATGGCCTGGAATGGGTCTATCGCATGGCAACCGAACCGCGCCGTTACTGGCGGCGATATACGCGCACGCTGGAGTTCTTCCTGCTGGTCCTGGTTGACCGGCTGGGCCTCTATCGACCCCCGGCCTTTCCCAGCCCGGTATCCGGTCCCCAAGGCATATCCGCAACTGGCGGCTGTGCGTTCACGTCCGATCTGGGAGCAGACTGATCATGGACCGCATCTTTTTCGGCGATAACCAGTTCTTCGGCGTCAACCACATGTCCGAGGAAAAGGCACGGCAGCAACTGATGCGCTTTCAGAGCATCGATGCCGTCGCCGACACGCTCTACGCCGCGTACCAGGCCGGCGTGCCCGGTTTCATGTGTACGACGCACGAACGGATCACCGAGCTGACGCGGATCGTGAAGGCCGATCCTGAGAAATGGGCGGACCTGCGTTTCTATCCCGGCATGCCCTATGCCCATAAATATGCCAACGCGGTCACCGAGCTCGGCTATTTCGAGGCGTTGAAGCAGTTCCTGCCGTCGGGGGGACTCATTGACGCGGCACTGCGCGGCGGCAAGGCGCTGGTGACCGGGGACGTGGAAAGCGTGGTCACTCTGCTGATCGATGCCGAGATGAAGGCCTTTGCCGGCATGGAAACGCCGATCATATTCCTGCAGAACGTCGTGACCGACCTCATTCTGGGTCTCGGCTATTTCGATGCCTATCGCATGTTCGCCGACCATGTACGGGCGAAATATGGCGCGGAGCCCGGCTATTTCACGATGAACCTGCCACGCCTGCTGCCGGCCCTGGCGGCGGTCGGGATCGAAAACCCCATCGTCTGCGCCAATGTGAACAAGGTGGCGTTCCGCATGTCGGAGGGCATCGACGCCTATCGCGCCGCGACGCAAAAACATCCCGCGCGCGTTATCGCGATGTCGGTGCTCGCCTCCGGTGCGATCCCGCCGCGCGAGGCCCTCGAATGGGTGGCTAACGAGCCCTATGTGGCGTCGATCCTGTTCGGCGCCTCAAGCCGGCAAAACATCGATAGCACGGTGCGCATTATCCGGGAACTCGATGCGGCAAAGGCTGCGGCATGAACCATTTGCTCAGTTGGCGTAAGTAGCGCTCGCATGCAGAAGATATTTCTGCTGTCCGCCTGCCAGGCCTATGCCGATGGCGGGACGATGCGCGTCGATCGAAAGATGTACGATGGTGCCGCGGCATTCAGTGCCTGTCCCGGTCTTCAGATCGAGCTTGTCAATGAAATCGGGACCTTCTCCACACCGCCAAATTATTATGTCGACGTCGCATCGCTTGCGGCCAATGCTGCGCTCAACCTTCGTTTTACGGACCGGCCGGCAGACTATCTGTGGGCGAATATCTCCGCTGGCGATCTCGTTTTCCTGACGGCGGACTGCCCCTCGCACATCACCATCGCCGAGGAATGCGTGCGGCGCGGCGTGCCCTATTTCCTCATCATCGAATATACGCTGATGACGAGGCTGCAAATTGCCAGGGCTGAAGCGCCGAGCCTTCCTCGACTGATCAAGACCTGCGCCTGGCATCTAGGAGAGGAGATCCGTATCCGCAGGGCGCTTCGGCAAGCGAAGGGCGTCCAGTTCAACGGCTATCCGGCCTATGATCTCTACGGCCGGCTGACGCGCAATGGCTTGCTCTATTTTGATGGGCGGATCGAAGAGAGCGACCTGATCGTGGAAGGGGCGATCGCCGGGCGCTTGGGCAAAAGAACTTCGGCCGACGCTTTGCGTCTGGTCGTTTCCGGTCGCATCGAGCGCATGAAGGGCGCCCATTATGTTGTGCCGTTGTGCCGCGCGCTGCGCGAGCGCGGGGTGCACTTCACGCTTGATGTTTTCGGTGACGGCAGCTTGCGGTCGCAGATATCACAGGCTGTTGCAGAAAACGGCCTGTCCGACATGGTGCGCATCCATGGCGCCGTCGATTTCGACGGGGTATTGATGCCGCGGATGCGCGACCAGACCGACCTGTTCGTCTGTTTGCACCCACAAGGGGACCCGGCATGCACATATCTCGAGGCCATGGGCGCGGGACTTCCGATAGCGGGGTTTGCAAATGCGAGCCTGCGCGCGTTTGTCGAACGTCATGGGGTGGGGTGGTCGGTGCCGATCGGCAATGTCGGCCAGCTCGCCGCCGAGATCGCCAGGATTGCCAGCTCGCACGAGGAACTCGCCCGCAAGACATGGTCGGCCGCTGCCTATGGACGGGACCATGCCTTTCGCGCTGAATTTGTCCGGCGCGCACAGCATCTGCTTGCAGAGGCATCCATCGCTAAATAGTTGATGTGCCTCACTTGCTACTATCAGATAGGCCGGACGGCGTATAAAGACGCGATGTCAATCATGATAGGCCTATTTCGAAAGACATATATGACAGCGGTAAGATGGTCTCAGCGAAATAGCGGCATGGAAATTGCTGAAGCTAATCATGTGGTTGAGATGGGCCGCAAGAGCGCGCGCGGTAGTATCATTAGCCTGATCGCGAGCGCTATTCGAACTTTTATACAGCTGATTTTTGCTGCTGTGCTGTCACGCCTGCTCAGTATTGACGATTATGGCGTGATGGCCATGAGCAGCACGATAATATATTTCTTTGCGCTATTTAGTGATCTTGGCATGGGTGGAGCCACAATACAGCGGCGCGTGGTGCAACAGGAGATACTCAGCACTCTGTTCTGGATTAGCGTTGGTGTCGGCATTACGCTCTGCATAATATGCTGCGCGTTGGCACCTTTTGTGGGGGCTTTCTATAACGACCACCGGCTGGTTCTGGTGGTGGTAATTTCCAGCGCCATTATCCCACTAGGATCATTGGGATCACAGCATTTTGCAATGCTTTCTCGACAGGCGCGCTGGAAGGGGATCAATGCCGCCGGAGTCCTAAGCCAGCTTGTTGGTGGCCTTCTAAGCATAGCCTTGGCCTATTTCTTCTCAATCGGCTATTGGGCCTTGGCTGTGCAAAGCGTTTCCGCTGCAGCGGCAAATACAGCATTTCTCTGGTTCCTGTGTCGATGGCGGCCTAGCTGGCCGTCCGAATGGCGCCAGGCGCGAAGCTCATTGTCCTTTGGTGGCTATCTGATGGCCTTTTTTGCTCTGAATTACGCACACAGGCAGATGGACAACGTCATCGTGGGGCGCGCCTTGGGATCGGAGCCATTGGGTCTCTATTCGCGCAGTTACAATTTGTTCATGATGCCTCTGACAGCGATTGTGTGGCCAATTGCCAATGTGATTACGCCCCTGCTTGCGCGTCAACGGGACGATCCCCGCCGTTTTGCCCTGACGTATAGTAGCGCCCTTGCCTCCGTGTACCTTGTAACACTTCCCTTTGCTGGTGGGTTATACCTCTTTGCGAACGAGTGTGTTTCTATCCTTTATGGTAAAAAGTGGCACAGTTGTGCGGAAATATTAGCTATACTTGCAATAGCCATATTATGGCAGCCAGCTTATACTTCAGGTGGATGGATTGAAATTGGTTTGGGGCGTACAAAACGCCACTTTCAGGCCGCGCTGTGTGCTGTGTCTGTGTATTTGATTGCCTTCGCCATCGGTGTGAAGGGCGGAACAACCGGTATGGCCAAGGCTTATGTCATCGCCAACATGATTGTCGTGGGGCCGTGGCTTTGGTGGGCTGCGCGCGGAACGGCGATAAGTGTCGGAGGAATACTGACGGCAGTACGTGGATCTGCTGTAGCGCTTGCCGTAGCCGTCGGGGTGACATTGATCGCGACTCCATATCTGCATCTGCCGGGTGATGGACTATTGAACTTTTTTGCCAGAGCGACGCTTTATGGTCTTGTCTATGTGATCACCGCTTTGGTGCTTTGGAAGATAGATAGGAACTGGGCGATGCTCGTTGAGGCGGCGATCGATAAGTTAGTACGTAGATCTACGGATTAGACTTATGATAAGCTGGAGAAAAGCTGCTTGGATGGTGCGATATCCACTATCGGCTTACAGAGAATTGAAGATGGTTCGGTTTGTCGCTGAGCACATGCCTATTTTTGGTGAGCGACCGTGGTTTGACGAGGAGGACCTAGAGGTAATAGCGGGCCTGCTCGATAGGGAACGTGTTGTAGTTGAATATGGGACGGGATCTTCGACCCTATATTTTGGAGTGAATGCAAAGGCAGTGCATTCAGTCGATTCAAGCCGAAATTATATAGCCGCCGTGGCCGCAGAAGCGGCTCGGCGTGACCTTTCAAACGTACACCTTTCTCTAGCGGACATCGGCCCTGTCGGAGACTGGGGATGGCCGATTGACGTTTATCCTACGGCGAAAAATCTTCAGAAGTGGAAGGCCTATCTTGAAGCGCCTTGGAGCAGTGTGGGGGATGTCCCAGTCGGTCTGGTAGTTGTGGATGGACGATTTCGCGCAGCCTGTACGGCCTATTCGATCGGGAAGTTACTCGACCGACACCAAAGTAACTTTGTGATATTTCTTGATGACTTTGTGGGGCGAGAAGAGTCTTATGGGCGGTTGAGCGAGATCGCCGTGCTTGAGAGAACGCCTGGGAGGGGCGTGTTCGTCATCCCGCGAGAGACCGAGGGCACACGAGCTCGCGATTTGGCGAAGCGGTGGGTCACCGATTGCCGGTGACGCTTTGCGTTCAAGCTGCCAAAGGTCTCACCAAATCGATTAACCGCTGCAACTGGTCCACATTAATCCGGTACCTGCCTGGCGAGTCCGGGCTGGGCCGCCCAACCACAAATCCAAACCTGTCGCCGTAAATGTCGATCATGCGCTTGTGATAGGCGTAGAAACGGCGAGGGTCCTGCAATGTTATCAAGGTGATCCCCTCCGGTGCCAGCATATGCACATGGTTGAGATTGGAGCCTTCCACGCTAATCACGATGCGGGCGTCGCGCAACGCCGCACGAATGGCAGTCACGGGTTGTTCGGTCGGTATCAGCGTGCGGAACCCGAGAGTTTCGAGGGCGGCGCGGACTTCCGGCAGATTCGTCGGATCACGCATCCTTGCCGCGCCGCCGCGGTCCACGAACACCAGGGCTCCCAGCGACGGGTCGGTGTCCGGGACTGATCGGGTCTGCATCCGTCGTCGTAAGGCGAGGAAGCGGCTGGCCCAATAGTCGTTACAGCCCCGATCATCGAGAATCAGCAGCCGGTCCACATGTGCATTGCCAGTGTAGATGCACTGCAAATCGGCAATTTCCCGGTAGCCGGGTTCATGTTGCCACGCCTCGCGCGCAAGGCCCAGGGCTGGCGTATCAAGCTCGGCGCCGCGCATTTCCGTGACAAGGGAATCGCGGATCCAGTGACCGAATTCGAGACCGGAAAGAATGTTGGTCGATAGGATAGCGTGGGCATGGTGGTCGACAGCCACTTGGCGCGGGACGGGGCGATTGGTCGGCATTTTGGCTAGATGCCCGCGCGACGCAATATATACATCGCGCATTCGGACATCGTGCAACTCATATTGGATAGTTGCGAGATGGGTGCGGCTCTCACCCAGAATCCTGCGCCGTTCTTCCTCAAGGGTTGAGCTGGAAATAACGGATTCAATCGCGTCGATGTCCTCGTCCAGGTAGAGCGAGGGTTTCGCGTCAAGGTCGATCGCGGGAGCAACAACGGTCGATCTGACCGCCGCGGCCTCGAGCGAGACGTGACGGAGGCGGTTGAGCAGTCTGCGCCACAAGAAATGCATTTCAGGGGAATGTCCGATATCGAGCTTGCGAGGTTTGCTACACTAGCCGCCTCCCTATTGAAAGGCGCGCAGTCGCTACTTCGATATGGACAATGGCGAGCGGCTTGATGCGACGATCCCATGCCGAACGGAGCAATTGCGGTTGGGAGTAAGTGCCGCGCGACCTGCCGATTTAGAGACCCGTGAGCGAGCCCGTGACGACTTAAGCTATCTTTACAAATTGATCGCCGCGGCGAAAGTGAAAGAGCACTTTCGCCGCGGCGACAGGGCAGTGATAATCTACCGCAGCGTTGCCTTGAAATTCATGACAGCGGCATATTTCGGCGCATTGCTGGCGGGCTGTCCGGCATATTCCTGAAGGCCCCAGGCGCCATATTGGGTAATGAACGCGGCATCGGCAAACAGGATGTTCAAGTCGCCGAATTGCTTCTGCCATTGGGTCAGGAACTGGGTGTAAAGTTGGCCCATGCGCGGATCTCGGTTCAGCGCACCCACCATTGTGACATTGGTGGAAGAGACGACATGCTGTCCGCCTTCATAGGTTATGAAGCGCTTGTGATAGCCGCGGATAACGTCGGCATTGGCTTTGGTCTCCGAAATTGTCGTGGCGAGCTTGGTCGACAATTGCGTGAACAGCCGGTCCTTGTCCGCGATTGTCGCGGTGGCGTTCGTCCCGTTGAGCAGGCCGTCGCCGAAATAGGGCGCGGTTGCAAAGGCGTCGACATATTTGGCCGTGTCACCATATTTGAGGATCATGCCGGTAGACCATGCATTCTGGTTCTGCCCGGCCGCTACTCGGACAAGCCGCGTCGGCTGGGTGGCAAACACGTCCGTCCAGATCTTCAGGGCCCAGGCCGTCTTTTGCGAATAGCGGAACAGCTGAGCCACGTTTGGATCGGCGGACAGTCCGGCGGCGACGCCTTCATTGCGTGCCTGTGTGGCGACAGGATAGAAATAGTTCCAAACCTCGTTGGACATCTCGACATAGACTTTGTGGGTCGGCGACAGATTATCCCGGACATAGGTGGCAAAGCGGCGAACATAGTCCTCGTCCGCATTCCATGGCAACGAGAACCAGGGGTCGATGTTGGACTGGTTCGCGAGGGCGACCATCATTTCGAGTGGCACGCCGTCGGGACCACGCAAGAGTTCGCCCGACGCCCTGGCGCGTGTTGCCCAGGTCACGGACTTGTTTGCCTCCACTTCCTGCCATTTCATGAAGCGGGCGACCTTGTACTTGCTCACTTCCTGGACAAATGC